>ULVB01062466.1_pt1 | contig 105523 bp, 100 predicted proteins | sample 1959071 | NCBI WGS metagenome assembly ULVB01 (sample SAMEA4835776, study PRJEB28245) | human gut metagenome | biome: gut microbiome; material: fecal sample | place: Denmark | collected 2008 | reverse complement strand
GAGGTAAATCCTGTATTTCTACAGCACCTCCTACCTGGAATAGTCAGGAGAACTGTCTTTGGCATGCAAAAGGTTCCAGAGTACTTTCTATAGAAGGTGATTATGGACTATCTCGTCTTATAAAATCTTATATTGATTCTGAACTAGATGTAATTTACACATATCTTACTATAAATGGATTTAATGTTTATGCTACTATTTTAGGACCTTCTGGAGAATTATTTGTATATTAAAGGTAAAGAAGATCTAATTCATAGGAGTCGAAAGAAATAATAGAAAGAATTGCGCCTGACCCGAGGCGGGGGGGAGGTCTTCAAAACCTCTATGCTGTTGGTCCATCTTCAGCCCTGTGGGATCGTTACCTACCAGGCGTGCAAATAAGAAGTAAATATGACTATTAAGGAACAATGTATACATTTACGGGAAGAAGGAAAAACTTATAACGAAATTTGTACTATTCTACACTGTTCTAAAAGTACAGTTGCATATCATTTGAATACGACTACTAAGATAGCAGCTACAAAATGACAAAGCGAAAACAAATGTAAGGATTGAAAGTACAAATTTATGCATAGTTGTTCTAACTTTCTAAATCGAAGAGATAGATCTAAACATATCAGAGTTCAATAATAGATATAAAAACAAAGGAAATTTGGCTAATAAATGTTATTACAAGGATGTGTTAACATATCTTAATGGAACTAATGTTATTTAACAGGTACACCTATTGATTTGACAAAAGATGATTATTGTTTTGATCATATAGTTCCTGTATCAAAAGGAGGAACTAATGAATTATCAAATCTAGGAGTAACTATTCCCTCAGCTAATTATTCTAAACATGATTTAACTATAGAGGAATATTTGTCTTTATGTAAACAGGTTTTAGAACACCATGGGTATACTGTAAGTAAAACTTAAAAATATGACTTATAAACGAATTTTTATTGGATGGATTACTATTCTGGGTATGTATATACTATTTGGTTTGATATTAAATCTCCCATGTAAATCAGAAGTGCCTCCAGTAAACTCTCCTGCAATTATTACAGAAGATTGTGATTCTCTTACAGAATGGCAAGTTTTTATCATGGCACTTGTTGAAGTAGAATGTGAGAGAAATCCAAAAGTAAAATCTAGTAAAAATGCAATAGGCCCATTCCAAATTACTAAAATTTATGTTGATGAAGTTAATAACTTATATAACACTAATTTTGTGTTAGAGGATGCTTGGGATCTTGATAAAGCTTTAACTATGTTTGAAATGATGAATGACCATTATAATCCAACTAGAGATATTGATAGAGCAATTAAACTACATAATCCTGGGGCAGGTAAATGGTATAATAAAAGAATAAAGGATCGAATGGAATTGATTCGGTTTAGTGAATCATTAAGATTTAAAATTGTAGAACTTTATAATAATTAATATGTGGTGGTTAGTTGGATTAGCTATCATACTTAGTCCTATGCTGTGGGCTATTTACAAACATATAACATATGAAAAGTTGAATAACTAAAATCTTTGGTGTAGTTGCAGTTATTTTGGGAATAACTGTATATTTTATGAATATGCGAATAAATGATTTAAATAAATCATTAGATATATCCGTTAATAATGAAAAAGCATACTCGGCTGAAAACTCAGCCTTGAAAGAGAGTAATATAGTTTTTAGATTTGAGTTAGCTCAAATGACCCACATGAATGATTCAATTCTTGTGAAAATGCGAGAAGTAGCCCAAGAACTCAAAATAAAGGATAAGAAATTAGAATCTTTACAATATCAGTTAGAACATATTTCTAAGTCAGATACTATTTTTATTAGAGATACTATATTTAAAGATCCTGGTTTTAAACTTGATACGTGTATTCAAGATAAATGGGCTAGAACTTGTCTGCATCTTGAATATCCAAATGAAGTAGGAGTGTCAAGTGAGTTTAACAATGAAAAATATATTATTGTTTCTTGGAAAAAAGAACCAATTAAGCAAAGGAAGTGGTTCCTTCCAAGATGGTTTACGAAAAAACAAAAAATTGTAACTGTTGACGTAGTAGATAAGAATCCTTATGTAACTACAGAAAGACAGAGATTTGTACAAATTGTAGATTAAATGACTACAACAATACCTACAAAATATGATATAGGGCAGAAAGTATATTTAAAGAAAACTGCTCTTGACTTTTCTCGAGAATATGATTCATCGATGTTCCCAGATCCAACTCCTTACATAATTACATCTATTAGAATTCATGTATATCCTGATTATACAAGTATTTATTATCGTATCGATGGAAAACAGGAGTCTATTAGGGAGGATAAAGTATTTAGTTCTTTAGAAGAGGTGGAAGCCCATTGTAAGCATGATTCAGAATAGTTTTTTGGAAAAAGGTAAAGAGAAAGAATTAGAATTTGCCTTAGCTCTTTGTAAAGCTAAAAGTCTTTCGTCCTCTATAATAGAAGAAGCTAGCAAGGAAGATGACATTTATCGTCATATTGATATCTGGGTAGGAGCAAATAGTTTCGATGTTAAAGCTGCAAAGAAAACCAACCGCTCTGATTTACTTCCTAACTATGATATTCATTGGATAGAACTCAGAAACGTTCATGGAGATAAAGGCTGGCTATTCGGGCAAGCTGATTATATAGCCTTTGAGTTGGAAACTACTTGGTGTATCTGTCCAAGAATTTCTTTAATACGGTCTCTAAAGGGTAAAATTGATTTTTCTAATTTTACTACTAATAGAGATGATATGTTTAGAGTATATAGACGTAAAGATAGATTAGATGCTATTGTTAAAGTCGATAGTGATTTTTTGACCAAGGTTACGTCTAGTTTTTTAATTCCTAAAGAATAGACTATGATTTTCTCTTTAGTGTATTACTTGATTTGTGTAGGTATTATTTTTGGATCTGATGACGGAAAACCTTGAAAGTTTTCAGATTATATTCTTTTATTATTTGCTGGTATTTATGCTCCTTTAAGTGTAGGAGTTTATATTGGTAAACATTTAAGGGAACACAAGGAGGATTAACCTCCTATATGGTGTATATAGCTCAGTTGGTTTAGAGCGCCAGATTGTGGCTCTGGAGGTCACCGATTCGAATTCGGTTATACACCCTAAAATATGAATTATGATTGAACAAAAACTATATCTTAAGAATGGATTCTTATTTGCAAATGGTTTTGAAAGAGTAGTTCATGGAGGTAGAGGAGATTATATTGAGTTAACAAGAGCACAAATTAAATTACCTTTACTATCTAGATTTGGAAATAAGAATTGGGAAACTACTAATTCTGAGGATATTTACTATTACTGGTTGTTTCCTGATGTTAAGTGTAAAACTGTAAAATATGCTGATTATAAGGTAGGATATTATTATATTTCTCCTAATGAGTTACTTAATTTTAAAGATCCAGAAGAATTATTTTAAATATGAAAAAATTAAACATTGCACTTGTTGCACATGATGCAAGGAAAAAGGAATTAATTGATTGGGTTAAATTCAATAAACAGTCATTATATAATCATCATATTATTGCTACAGGTACTACAGGTAAGTTACTTGGCAATATCATGGTTAAACAAGTTGCAGAAACAGACTGGAAAGGAAATGAATATTTTGTAAATAAATATTTAAATGTAACCTCTGTTCTTTCTGGACCTCTTGGAGGAGATCAAATGATTGGTGCAATGATTGCACAAGGTCAAATTGATGTATTAATCTTCTTCTGTGATAATCTTATTACACAAGGACATCAAACAGATATTTCTGCATTAACTCGATTGGCATCCTTATATAATATTGCATTTGCAACAAATAGAACTACAGCAGACATGATTCTTACTTCGTCATTATTTGCGAATGAAGAATATTGTCCTGTAAAAGCAGATTTTAGTAGTTATTTAAATCGCAAACTTTAGTTATGTCAAAAAGTCGCAAACTTCCAATTTTTAAAGATAAAGGTCTTAAAGGCATTTATCACAGAATCGTTAAAAGGAGGATAAAAAATTATTTAAAGAGTAATTTTTTAAGATTACAAGATGAGGATTTTGATTGTAATATTCCAAATCCTAAAACAATAGTTAGCGACTACAATTATAGCGATTATACAATCGATTTACGTTATGAAAAAGGTAAAAGATGGGGAGAAGAGTGGAAAGCTAAATTCTCTAGAAAATAAACGTATCTTAGATTACATAAAGGCTGTAAGGAAAAAATCAAGGGAAGAGGAGATCCAATTATATGGTAAGCCTCTTCCTAAAACTAAGATTAAAGAATCAAAAAAGATATATAAGAGAAATAAAAAATGACTGCATTAGATTTTTTTTATGATGAGTTTGTTGCATTTTGCAATAAGTATGATTTAGTGGAACAATTTAATAAAGGGTTGCAGATAAAAGGTTTTCCTTACGAGTTAAGCTGCAAACCCTTTATTTTATCTAGGTTATCTCCAGAAATATTTAATCACTCTTTATATTGGGCAGAGACTCCTACTCCAAAATCACATTCATGGAGAGAAATTCATGATCGTTGGACGGAAAAAAGTGTAGAGATAAAAAATAGCTTCAAGAAGAAATCAAAAGTATTTGAATCATTTCCAGTATACTACTTTAAGTATAAAGGATATGATTATTTAGACTATGTTTCCGATCATATTAAGCAGTTATACCATGCAGATCGATTAATTCCAGTAAGAGTTATAGATGCAAAACAAGTAAACGTAAAAAATGGATGCCCAAAAGGTGTACAAATTATTTCAAATATGTCCATGTGGGTATTAGAAATAGTGACTGAGTATGAGGGTGTTGTTGAATATAAGGAGTATGACTTAGGAAAGAACATTATTAGAATGTCTGATAAGTTTACATCTATTATGAGAGCATTCCCAGCTGGATTATCTGCCATTCTAGAACTAAATCCTTCTAAAAAGGTCAATTATCTAGATATTGACTATAATACAGGCAAAGTTTCTTATCTTCCTATAGAGAAAACTCTTAAAAAGGATTTTGAGCCCACACGTGCATATATAGATAGTAATAGGAAAACAACTACTATAGGACGATTACTTAATAAGTTCAATTGGGCCCTTTATCTGGATAGATGTGATATCGAAAGGATATCCAATTTTGTTTCTGGATATGGAGAAACTCTTAGTGTAGAAATTTGGGGACCTGAAAAAATACGTATAGCATATTTAGAAGATAATTATGCAGAAGAACTAAGATGTATAAGATCTACATTGTATAATTCTTGTATGCGATATGCTGAGTGTCAAGATTTTTTTGAGTTTTATGAAAAAGCTGATGCAAAGATTGCTGTGGCACTTGATAAAAAAGGTAAAATTTGTGCCAGAGCAATACTTTGGCAAATCAATGATTCTTTATACTTTTTGGATAGAATTTACTCAATTAGTCCTTTTTACTATGTAAAGTTCGCAAAAGCTGTTGCAAGTAAGGTTCCTATAGACTTTTATAAAGTAGATAGAACTATATACAGTATAAAGACTCTCACTGAAGTAGAAATGCCAGCTTATAGATTATTTAGACCGAAGTTAATAAATTATGAAGGATTGGTTCCCTATGTAGATACTTTCTATATATTTGATTCTACTTGTGGAGAACTATTGACTGATGCAAAAATTTTTAAACTTCAAACTACCGAAGGAAATTTAATACCTATATAATATGAAAAATGCACGTTTTTATTACAGTGTTCCGCTGAGCACTGTAAAGGCTTTAGTTGTAGGAACTCAAGATTTTACTCTTGATGATGTTGTTGGTTTTTACAAATCTCCAATTCAGCCTATGCCTCGAATTACTATTTGTAGTCTGCTTAATGAGGATCGTACAAAATTATCTTTTGGAGTAGCTGTATGTTCAGCTAAAGATCGTTTCGTAAAGAAGGTTGGTCGTGAGTTAGCTTACAAAAGAGCCCTTGAACATCCTTTCAAAGTAGCTGAAGTTACTAAAGATAATATTCGTGAAGTACGAATGAATGTATCTCAGGCTATTGAAGAAGAAATATGGGCAATTAATCCTAAGAAATTCTAATGGAGTACGAAGTTATAATTCATGGTAAAGTTTCTACTAAAAATGTAGATAAATTCAAGGAATGCTTTGAAAAAGCATTAACAGATAGTGAATCCACCTTTAGGGGGAATACTTATATCTATGAATTTACAGAATACGAAGAGGTAAAAGATGATACAGAAAGCTAGGGAATTTACTGTTCCTATTCTTAATGTTAAAGTGTCAATCCTAATTGGAAGTCCACTATCCGTAGAAAGTTACCTTCAGGATGTTCATAACAAAGTATTCGGACATAGTGCACCAAATGTAGTTGCAGAAACCTTTTATTCTACTGAATCAGATGTTGATGAGTTTTTGTATATTGCATTATACGATGATACAGATATAAAAGATTCTGCATATAACGTTATACATGAATGTCTTCATGCTGCTCATAAAATCTGCACTTTCAGAGGAGTTGAGTTAGATGAAGAGTTTCTATGTTATTTGCAGGGATTCTTAATTAACGAGGTATTTAAATGTTTGAATGCTGAACTGATGGTAGTTACAAACCATCCATTAACTGCGGAGGATACTCCGCAATAATAACTCAAAATGGTGAAGTTATAAAAAAGCTTTACAGGGGTTATAAAAACACTACTAACAACCGTATGGAGCTTCTAGGGGTTTTAGAATGTCTTAGATATTTTACAAATCCTGAACAAATAACCATATATTCGGATTCTCAATATGTAGTATCGAGTATTAACAACAAGCATCTTACCAAGTGGGTTGAAGACAATGATCAATCCAAAAAGAATCTTGATTTGTGATATCCGATTTATGAATTATTGAAGTTTCATACGGTTACTTTTGTGTGAGTAAAAGGCCACAATAATAACGAATTTAATGAGTTAGCGGATTTATTTGCAACTCATGCAAGTGATTGTTTAGATCTACCAGAAGATAATGGTTCATTTTAAGATTAAAAAAGTCGGAAATCACTGGTATCCATGTGTTAATCATGAATATGACAGTGACATATCGTTGGATCCAAAAATTGAGAAATATCTCAATAACTACTCTGTAAAATCTGGATATGTGGATGAAGTTACAATAGAGTTGGAAGAGATTCCAATGATAACAGAAGATATTAATTTAATCTTCTTTAACGAGTCTGATATTACAAGATATTATACTACTGATGATGATTTCAATCTTAGGTTTGAAATCAATGACCATGAATTTGAGATTGATGCATATTTATTTGAATGCTTTGAATTGCAATTCAATTTAAATTTCCATGAAAATCTCTATAAATTACATATCTGGTAATGAAATATGAAATCAGGATAGTGCAGATTACTCCCAATGGCTGTTGTTTAGTATATGCTAAAGACTGTGAGACCGATGAGGAAATTGAAGAGATGACAGTGTATAATAAGAAATTACGCTGTTTCATGACAAAGGAACGCAAAGACGATGAAATTAAAAACTGAGGCACAGAAATTGACAGAAAAATTAGATATGAAGAGAAGAAAGTGTACTTTATCTGAGAATATTCAAAAACTTTTACTGCGGCAATTAAAGCATGAGCTGTATAATCATAACCTCTATATGAGTTTTTCTAACTTTTATGGAGTGCAAGGATTAGCTGTTCTGGAACAGTATTATAAAGAACGTGCAGATGAGGAATATCGTCATCATTCATGGATTCGTACATATATGAATGAGAATGATGCAGCATATATTTACCCTGATATTCCTGCCATTAGTGAAACTCTTGAAGATAATGTAACGCCATTTAAGTTAACTGTAGATAAGGAGATTCAAACAACTCAACTTATTTATGAAATTGTGGATGCAGCTCTTGAAGAGGGGGACTGGGCCACTTTTAATTGGCTAAATGGAGATAGCGATGAAACTGGACGACTTATTCGAGAACAAGTTGAAGAAGAATCAATCTCACGTACTGCTCTAGATATTGCTATGGAGGAAGGTTCTTGGCTTCGTAAGGAGAAATCCATTATGAATGCTTATAAAGGAGATGTTGATTAAGTTACCCGAAGACATTAATGATCTATATTTCTGTGGTGATATTCATGGTAATTTAGATTATTTAAAGTATTTTATAAATACAGGAGTTGGATTCCCACAAAAGATATCTAACTCCTGTATTGTTTTATGTGGAGATGTAGGATTAGGATTTTCTCCTGATTTTGAAAGTATGAAGATCTCTTTCTTAAATAAGCTCTGCGAAAAAACTAATAATTATATTATCGCCATAAGAGGGAATCACGATGATCCTCAACAGTTTAAAAACCTTTATAACAAGAGATTCAAAGCGGTTGGAGATTATTCTGTAATTCAATATAAAGATAAAAATATCTTGTGTATTGGAGGTGGAACTTCTATAGATAGAATCTATAGAAAAAATAATAAATGGGGATATTGGGAAGATGAAAAGATTGTTGAGTTGGACAATTTTGATTCAATTCCATATTGTCAAATTATTGCGTCCCATTGTGCTCCTACCTGTGCATACCCTTATGGAATAGGAAAGTTAGTAATGGAATTCTGTGATGGAGATGATTCATTACTGGGAGAATTACTTTGGGAGAGAAATTATCTTCAAACTTGCTACGAAGAAATGTCTAAAAAAGGACCAGTAGAAGATTGGTATTATGGGCATTACCATAGTACTATGGATACTACTGTAGATAATACGAGGTTTCATTTACTTGGTATTAATTACCTTTCTAGATATTGTTATAATGATTACAATTAAATGTTGTTTAGTTGCAGTTCAGACTGGACAATATTCTAAATTGGTGTTTGAGGACCTTAATAGAGATCCTTGCGATGATTTAAAATATGTCACTGTTGTAATGCTTCCAAATTGAGACTATAAAGACACTCTCAAAATTGGAGATACTGGATATCTGCAATTTGAAAGTGTGAAAGCTGGAGAAACTCAGTGATATAATAGAGAAATACAAGATTTTGCAGTTTATAAATTTAATGCTAATTATTTTATAAACTTCATTAAACACAAAGAGATAAATAATATGAAAGAATTTAAGTTTGATTAAATATGGATACAGAATTTGGAGCTAAGTTAAAGAAAGCTATAACAGCTAAAGACAATGATGTTAATAGCTTGGTATGAAAAGACAAAACTGGTGTAAACATTCGTTTAATGGATATTTCCCAGAATGAACTAAAGCGATATCATCGTCATTGCGAACAAATGCTAACTAACAGGGACATTTACAAACCTGGTAAATTAGTAATTCGTGAAAACATCCAAAAATGTTGAGATTCTTGTAATGCTGAATTGTTTGCAAGATATTTAATGCATGATTGTGAGACAGATATTAAAACCAATAAAGATCTACTTGACTTTATCAATGTCCAAAGAAAAACAAATAACGTAGATGTGGAAGACAGTATTTCAGTTTTATTTACTGGACTTCCTCCTATCTATGAGAAAGTTACTGTAGGGAAGTTAATGGATGTATGTTTTGATAAGCTTGATGTACTTAACAAAAAGATGATTACAGACAAGTTTATTATTGCGCAGGGAATCTGACTCACAGACGAAGAAAAACAAGAGCTTACAGAATTAGAAACAGGGGGTAAAATTAGAAATCGAATGGAAGTTATCAAGGAAAGACTTTGTCTTAATCCTGATATTAGACTGCGTGTAAGTCCTACAGGACTTTCATTTGCTGAGTTTAGAGCTTTAATTCAACTTTCTGATCTCCCTAAAATATCTTCCTTGTCTACAATTGCTCTTAAAACTCTTAGAGACAAAGTTTTACTACTTTTGGACAATGATCTTGATTATCATATCAATAAATGGATGAAAATTAAGAAGGATATTGAACGAGTAGCAGAATATAAAAATTGGAATTTAGATTAGGTTCTGAAAATTAATTTTAGTAATTTTGGAACAAGTAAATACAACACTATTAAAAGCTCTATGCGAAATAGTACATCCTTCTAGACAGGAACAGTCCATGATAACTTATATACTTAACTTCTGTTATACAATAGAAGGTATACAATTTGAAATGGATGATGAAAATAATCTTTTTATCACAAAAAATACTACTAATCCAGCAGTATATCCTTGTCTAGTAGCACATCTTGATGAAATCTTACGTTATACAGGTGTAAAATGTGCAAAAATTAAAGGGAATAAAATTTATGGCTATTATAAGAAGACAGGAAAACAATGTGGACTTGGATTGGATGACTGTTTTGGTATCTATATTTGTCTACATTGTTTATATTGTTTGCCAGACCTAAAGGTTTGTTTCACAACTCAAGAAGAAATGGGTTGTATAGGAGCAGAAATTGCAGGTTTAAATATTGATTTCTTTGATAATTGCAGATTCCTGTTACAAGCTGATAGAATGGGAGGTCAAGATTTGATTACACATACTAATGGCATAGACATTACTTCAGATGAGTTTCTAGAAGATATAGATAGTCTTTTAGAAAAATATAAGTACAAAGAGGCACGAGGTACAATGACAGATGTTGGAACTTTAAAAGAAAACATTAATCTGTCTGCAGTTAATATTTCGTGCGGATATTATTGTGCTCATACACACAAAGAATATGGAAATTTAACGGAGTTAAATAATTGTTTAAATTTTATCTTAGAGATTATTAGGCTTAATGATAAAGTTTATGAACATACAGCTGATCTTTCTGGATCATATGCAAGGTATTCAGATTTTGATTGGCCTCCTGGAGAATCTAGGCATGTTTATGCTTACCAAGATTCTGATGACGCTTTCTATGAAAATCTTGCAGATAAGTGTTCCAACTGTAAGACTTATAGATGTGATGAGTGCGGTTACTATTGACGTGACTAATGGACAAAACTCAACGTCAACGATTAGGCGTTCAAAAATGAATTAATAATAAAGGAAATGGGATTTGGGTTTGAAGTACTGGTGTTGGTAAATCATTTGGAGCTTTAATGGCTTGTGTGAAATTACTAAAAATTAGACCAGATGCTAAAATTCTAATTTCTGTACCTACAACAATTCTCAAGGAACAATGACTAAGAGACGTAGCTAAAACTAAATTCTTTGGAAATGTTACTGTTGAGGTTATTAATTCTATTTTAAAAAAATCTTGAGAAGTTGATTTTCTAATAATTGATGAGCTTCATACTGCGGTATCGGAGCAGTCAATAAAAATATTTGATCAAGTTAAGTATGATTTCTTTCTGGGGCTTACAGCTACTTTAGAAAGACTTGATGGAAGAGAGGAATTACTATCTTTATATACTAAAGTAATTGATGTCATTACAACTGAAGAAGCAATAAAAAATGGATGATTATCGCCATTTAGGTATTACAAAGTTCTTGTGGAGGTTGATGACATGGATACTTATTATGTAATGAACCAAAAGTTTAATTCAGTTTTTGCATTCTTTAATTTTGATTTCAGTTCTGCAATGAAATGTGCAACTGATTGAAAGTTCCGTAATAATTATGCTTATAAGATGGGATATGATAGCAAGCAGGTTTTAAATGCTGCTATGGCGTGGATGCAATTAATGCAGAAGCGTAAAAAATTTGTTATGTCCCACCCTAAAAAGTTTGAAATAGCGAAAAAAATTATAGAAGCAAGAAAAGATAAAAAAATTATTACTTTTTCAGCCACTATTAAAGATGCGGAATCTTTAAAAGTTGGATATACTCTTCATAGCAAAAAGAAAAAACAAGAAAACTCAGAAACTATTGCATTGTTTAAGTCTCAATCTTCAGGGGTTCTTAATACATCTAAAGCAGCTAATGCAGGATTAGATTGCCCTGATATAAATTGTGAGATTAGAATTAGTGGAACTAGTTCTGGAATTGATGCAAGGCAGATTTTGGGAAGGGGATTGCGTTATGTTAATAATAAGATAACTGAAGTTTTTACTTTGGTTGTTAAAGGCACTAACGAAGAATCCTGGTTTAATAAGGCCCATCAAGGAATTTCATATATTACTATCACTGAAGATCAACTTGACTTAGTTTTAAAAGGAGAAGAAGTAATCACAAGAAAACGAGATGATGTAATTACTAACTATAGATTTTAAACAGTACTAAGTATCGTAATAATCGTAGGTACTTAGATTTGAATTTAACCTCCAAAACTATATAAATGGAGTTAAATACAATACTTAACATAATGGCAGAATATCATATTAGTGCAGACGAACTGTTACTAATATGATTAACTCTCTATGCTCGGGATGAAGAAGGCCATTCTGAGCTTTTCTTAAAGTGGTGGACAGATTGTGAGGGAAAACAGAAACTGAAAACCATGTTTGAGAACCTAAAAGAAAAATCCATAATCAAGAAGAATTATAATCCAGAATCTTATGTTCCTAATGATATTGAATTTAATAAAAATTTTCTAAAGAAGTATTATAAACAATCAGGAGTTCTTGGAAAAGAGCTATTTGATAACTATGAACCATTTATCCAAATTAATGGAAAGATGGCCAGTCTCAGAAATATTGCTAAGAAATTTTATACTTTAGAGGAATTTTACTTTTATTATTCTTCTCAAATAGGACATAATCCAGAAAAGCATAAAGAGGTGATGGAAATTTTACGATGGGCTCGTGAAAACAAGCTTTGTAAAGTTTCTATTCTTGAGTTCGTTGCTTCTCATAAATGGAATGAATTTGCACAGATGAAGGCTGAAGGATTTAGTCCTGATGTTGGTACTTCTTTTGATGTTTATCAGGATTTTTAATGGAGGATCTAAATTTACTTTGGCATTTAATTGAGCAAGGCAGAAAAGGGGAAAATAAAGGTTTGTCTGTAGGATTACCTAAATTAGACAAGATTATAGGTGGAATACAACCCTCGAGATACTATTGTATATCTGGAGCATCTTCTGCAGGTAAAACTGCTTTAGTTCTGTATTTCATATATCGGCTTTTTAAGGATTATCCTAAAGAACCTATATATCTTGTTTATTTTAGTTTGGAGATTGGTTCTGAAGTGCTACTAGCGAAGCTTATGGCTTTGTATTGTGCAGAAGAATTTGGAGTATATCTTACTATAAATGATATCCTTTCCTTTGATTCTATTCTCAGTGATTCTGATTATCAGTATCTAAAGAAGGCAAGAGACTGGATTGCAACTCTTGGTTCCAGGTTAATTATTCTTGATAAGGGTCTTAATGCTCGCATTCTATATAAAGAGATTTGTGAGCTTATGAAGAAATTAGGTTCTATAGAAAATGTAGGAAATAAAGAAGTTTATGTTCCAAAACATCCTAGGCAAAGAGTAATTGGAGTTATTGATCACATGTCATTAATTAGACCAGAAGAAGGAAGAACCTTAAAAGCTGAAATTGATTTAACTTCGTCTTTTATGGTTACACTAAAACGTAAGTTTTATCTTTCTTGAATGGCTTTAATGCAGCAGAATAGAGAATCTTCTTCTATGGATAGAAGAAAAGCAGAACTTAATGAACCAGGTTTAAATGACGTAAAGGATTCAGGAGGACCTGTTCAAGATAGTGATGTGGTTCTTCAACTATATTATCCTGCAAGAGACAAAATTCCAACATACCGAGAGTATAAAATTCTCGGACCTCATAGTTTAGCTGGAAGATTTAGAAGTATTATTGTATCTAAGAATAGATATGGTATTGCAGACAGAGTAATAGGATGTGGATTTTATGGAGAAGTTGGATGGTTTAAAGAACTTCCACTAGGAAGAGATATTACTGACTTCACAAAATATTTGGACATTAACGCTAACATTAGAGGTATAGATACAACTGTAGTAGGTACAGTAGAAATAGATAAGAACAACATCGTATATAGTTTATCATAATATGTCTATTGTATTACCAACAGCGAAGGTTCCCGCTGAAACTCAGGATCCTAAAAACTTAATTCTATTTGGACTTCCTAAGGTAGAAACCTGCCCTTTATAATAGTAATATTATATCGAATTGGGGAAAATCGGTGGATGCTAAAATTTAGTTTTTGGTTTGGGAAATAATTATATTTGTACTATTATAATTAATAGTATTAAAATATGAAAATAAATCAATTGAAATATACAGAAGAACAAATTAAACTATTTGGAGAGTATTATAAACAAGGATACTCTTTAAAAGAAACTTCTGAAAAGTTTAATGTAAATTACCATACATTGAAGCAAAACTTAATTCGATTTGGTTACCGCAATCCAAAAAAGAAACTAGATCATCAAAGAGTTGAAAAAATTTGTTATTTTGATAGTATTGACACTCCTGAAAAAGCTTATATTTTAGGATTTTTATTTTCAGATGGATATATTTCTAGAACTCCTTATGGTATTTCCATAGGGAATCATCTGATAAATATATTCTTGAATACATAAAACAAGAATGAGGTATTAAAAATAAAATATCAGAATATAAAAATAGTGTTAAGTTACAAACAACAGATCATTATTTGTATAGTAGATTATTAGAACTGGGAATTTATGAAGGTAAATCTCATAAGGACTTTGTCATTCCTAATATAAAAGAATCTTTAATTAATTCCTTTATTCTTGGATACTTTGATGGAGATGGTTGTATTACCATTAAATCAACAGGATATGTAAGTATTAGTATTTGTTGTAATTCAAGAATGTTTTTAGAATCTGTTCAAAGCTATTTAATTCAACAAAATATCTTTTCTAGATCTATCACTACAGAACATAGGGCTAAACATCCGTTATATGTTCTATATATAACTAAAAGAAAAGATCAAAATGCGTTTAAGGATTTAATATACAGAAATAGCACTATTTTTCTAAAACGAAAATATAACAAATTTTTGCAAATACCGAGGTAAGTTAATTAATAATATAATTAACCACCGTAGAGCGTAGAAGGTGAAACTATTAATAGAATATAATCCTTCCAAGAGTCCCTGACATCCAAATAAATTTTGGATGAAAATGTACGCCGAACTTATAGGAAACTATAAGAAGTTAAGATAAAAAACTTAACGATAACAATTTGAGGAAAAACTACCATTCTTAGTACACTGGAAAATAATCTTATTCTTGACTTTGAAAATGGTTCTACATATGTAGATGCTCTTAAAGTTAAGGTTTCTAGTTTAAAAGAGCTGAAAGAGGTTATTAAAGCTATCAAGGATGCAGGAAAGCCATATACTTATATTACAATTGATACAATCACAGCCTTAGAAGAAATGACCAAAGATATGGCTCTTAAAATGTGGCAAAATTCTCCCCAGTTTACTACAAAGTATGAAATTAAGGACGTTACACAAATTCCCAATGGAGCTGGATATAGTTTTTGGAGACAGGTACTGGAAACAGTTATTGACTTAATTGCCTCTGCTGCTCCTAACTTAATTATTTGTGGTCACGTTAAAGATACAGCATTATCTGAAGGTCTTGATGGATCTGTAAAAGATCTTGATCTTGTAGGTAAAACTAAAAGAGTATTATCTGCTAAATCTGATGCAATTGGGTTTGTTCATCGTGATGAAGGATCTAATTTGTGTATCAATTTTGGTATGAATGGAGAAGTACTTTGTGGTGCTCGTCCTGCTCATTTGGCAAATAAAGATATCATTGTAGCTGAGTATCAAGAAGATGGTACATTTGTATCTCATTGGGAGAGAATCTATCCCTCTCTGTCTAAATAAATCATATGTTTAAAGTAACATTTGAATTTGATGAAACAACCAAGTCTATTAGTAACTTAAAGTGTGAAGAAATTAAATCTTCAAAACCAAAGGTTAACTCTAATGGGCAACCAATCATTGAAGTAGGAGAAAATAAGTTAATTATTTCTCCTGAAGCAGCCGCTCTAATCGGAGCAACTGCTGGAGATAGAATCTCAATTGCTTATTCTCAAAAATCTAATGAGGTAACTATTCCTCTTATTGGCAAATCTGAAATGTTTGCGGATAAAGATGCTGGGAACAAGCTAACTAAATCAAATACTGTTTCTTTTAAAGGTAAGCAAAGAACTATGCTATTACAATATGGTTCTATATTCAAACTAGAGCAAAGTACTAGAGATCAGGTATTTAACCTGATAGCAGTTACTGAAGATTTTAGTACAGAATTGGCTTCAGAGGAATTAAAAGAGGAGACCCTTGATTTAGATATAACAAATTTTGAAGAATTAGATAAATTACCTTTTTAATAAAAAAAATAAATAATATGGGAATGTATGATGCTACCAGCGCGGCTCATGCTGAGGTTAAACCCGCAGCGAGTTATTTGCGTGCAGGTATTCACAATGTAAGATTCACTGGTGTTGAGAAAGGAACTAGCGAATATTCAACAATTGATTTTTCCTTTGAGGGTGTTGATGAAGGAGAAGTAGGTGCTCTTCATAATGAGCGTATGTTCGAGCCTAAGTCCTCAGAACGTATGCCTAATCGTTTCAATTCAGCTATTACTGATCCTTCTCAGGCAGAACAGTTTATGTGTAAACTTATGCATATTATTGCTGCACTAAATCCTGCTGCACATAAAAAGATTCAGGATGGGACTGCCAAGTTTGCACCAAGTGATTTTGGCACTCTTATTAAACTGGTTAAGGCGATTCTCGATCCAGTAGTTGGTACAGAGGTTCAGATTAAACTTCTACCTAATGGTCGTTTCTGTGGTTTTCCAGGATTTCCTGCAAGAATCAGCAAGAATGGAGATCTCTTCTTGAGTACTTCATTCATTGGGCAGGATCTAACTTTATCTGCCTATGAAAAGGCACAAATTGATAAAGCAAACGCTGCTCAGCCTACTAATATGGCTAATACTGGTTCTGAACTCGACAGCATGCGTCGTGATATTGATGAATTGGAAGAAGAGAGTTCCAGTTCAATTGATGACGACGATTTGCCTTTCTAAATTTAGAAGTTTAAATGCAATTTACATTAGGACCGACCACTGTTACTAAAGAACTAATTCTGAACAGTGTAAGTGAGGAAACTTTAATGGAGCATTATTTAGGAGTCCCTGTGAAAAAGGGGCTCCTAAAATCTCCGTTAAGACAAGATAATAAACCCACTTGTGCTTTTTATAGAAACAAGAAAGGAGATCTTATATTTAAGGACTTCCGTGGTGATTTTTCAGGTAATTTCATTTCGGTTGTAATGTATAAATTTCAATGCTCTTACGGAAAAGCCTTAAATATTATTGCTAATGACTTTGGAATAGTCTCTCGACCTAAGCTGCAAGTTAATCCCCCTCTTATTAAATATACAAATAAAAAGTTTGAGGAAACACAAGAAGCTATTATACAAATAGAAGTGAAGGATTTTGAGCAGTATGAGTTAGATTGATGGCTAAAATTTGGAGTTACTAAAAAGATATTAAGGAAATTTAGAATATTTTCCTGTAAGAACGTTTTTCTAAATGGAAACCTATTTCATCTTCATAAAGATAAACAATTAGTTTTTGGGTATTTTGGAGGTATTCGAGAAGATATTGAACGCTGGAGAATATATTTTCCTGGCAATACAAAGTATAAATTTATATCTAATTGAAAATCTTTTAGGTTGCAGGGAGCACATGCTCTTCCCAAAGAGGGAGGAGAATATCTTGCAATTACTAAATCTTTAAAAGATGTTGCATGTTTATATAGTTGTGGTATTACAGCTATAGCCCCAATTTCTGAGAACTGTTTTGTTACAGAGGCTCAATTTGAAAGGCTAAGTAAAAAATTTAAAAAAATTATTCTTTTTTACGATAATGACTCTGCTGGAATAACTCACATGAATAAATTTAGAAAACAATTTCCAGAGGTTTATGTGTTATGAATCCCCCGTCATTTTGACGCGAAAGATATTTCTGACTATTATAAGAAGTATGGTAGGGAAAAAACACTGGACTTAATCGAACAAGCTAAATTTAAGATTAATGCCGAAGAAGAAAGAAGAAGAAGAAAGTCCAAAGAAGAAGAGGTCTAAATCATACTCTAGAACTAAAGGACATTCATATGAAACTAAAATAGCTAAGGAACTTAGGGAATTAGGATATGAAGGAATTGTTACCTCCAGATCTGAATCTAAATCTACTGATGATAAGAAAGTAGATTTGATTGATACTCAAAACCAGTTTCCTTACTATGTTCAGTTAAAGTGTACCCAGACCACTCCAGCATATCATCAAATAAGTGCAGAGTGTCCATTAAAGGATAAACCATTTATTTTAATCTGAAATAAACAAGTTAAAAAGCAGACTAATATTTGCTCAGCTGGAGAAGTTGTTATTATTCCTAAAGAAGAATTTTATAAATTAATTAAATTGAAAGAGTAGAAGAGGGATCTTCTACTCTTTTTGTTATATGAAAACATTATTTGTATTTCAAATTCAATCATTTACTGATGTGGTTACAAATAGTTCTAGTGAGCTGTTTGTATTTACTGGAACCACTGGAGTTGTAAGTGATATATTAGATTCTAATGTTCCAGGATGGGAGCACGAATATGATGACCCACAGTCAGTACAGGATTTAAGTCCCAGCCTTTTAAGAATTTATCTTTCTTATGCTTACGACAATCATGATTGGGACTGGGACAATAAACGAATAACTAGAGAAACAAGTAGACAAACTCGTTGGGCTAGAGAATTTAATATTGACCCAAATGATCTTTACAAAAATTATAAAGAGTGGGATCCAAATTCTGAAAAATGGGAAATTTCTCGATTACGACTCAAAGAAGGTTGGGATAAACTCATTAAACAAAAACTTAATCCAAACTTAGTTTTTGTTTTCTCAAAAGGGGAAAATCCAGATCGGGAGCGACAAGAAAAGATGATGACCTTTGGTTCCCGCTATCATTTAGGATAATAGGAAAATAAAAATAAATATACAATCTGAATCTGATTTAATTACAAACAGCAGTACAGAGATTTATACGGTTTGTACAGAATGTACTTTAGATAGATTAAAAGATATTGTTAATAGTATCTTAAAAATCGCTGATTCTACACTTACATTTGAACAAGCAGCTTCTTTTGAAAGTTAATAAAAATGAAAGATTGGAAAGCATGGGGGATTAAGAAAAGAGTATTCCCAGATAAGAATTATAATGCAATTTGGCACGATTTAAAAACTGTTCGATTAGGTTCTGGGCAAGCTAAAGAATTAGATTATCCAGAATTCTACGATGTTGGAATTAATACTCTTTGTAATCTAGGATGCCCATTTTGTTATGTTGGAGCTACATCTAAAGGAGTAAATCATGATCATATATGTGAAAAGGCTAAATTTTTCTTTGGCAGCATGACTGAGAATGAGAAACCTTTTCAGATTGCAATTGGTTCTACAGGAGAACCTACAATTCATCCTGAGTTTTGTGAGTTTCTCAAAACAATATATAGTTTAGGGATTGTTCCTAACTATACAACTAATGGAATCTCAATAGCCAAATATGATGGTAATGCAGAAGAAATTTTAGAAGCTACTTCCAAATATGTAGGAGGAGTTGCTGTTTCAGCAAATACATGGAATCCAGAAATAGATTCTGCTTGGAGAAGTGCTGTAGTACTTCTGCATAAATTCGGGAACACTAATATCAATATTCATTATATAATTAATGATAAAAAGTCTGTTGATGACTTTATTAAAATTTATAATCAATATAAAGATATTGTTCTATACTTTGTACTACTTCCTTTGATGCCTTCTGGTCGGTCATCAAATAAATACTCGCAAGAAGCATTTGAATACCTTCTTGAACAAGATATAGACTTTAAACAAATTGCATTTGGAGCACATTTCTATGACTCTTTATGTAATCAAAATAAATTAGGATGCTATTTATATCCTCCTGAAAGTCTATCTAAAAACCTTATTTTAGGAGAGAAGATTATGGTTACTCCAAGTTCCTTTAACCTTACTCCCATTAAGGAAATTAATTTCAGTTATGAAAACTTGTAAAGTAATTTTTAGAGATGAAACTTTAGCACAAGACAGTATCGTGGATTGTTGGTTAAACGATGTTGGAGATTTAGAGTTTAAATTGTACTTTGATCCTCCAGTAACAGAAACTTCTGACCTTGGTTCATTAGCTGGACAGTTATGCTATAGTTTCTGTAAAGCTTTAAAGGATGAATAAAATCATATTGTTAAATGCAATTGTTGGAAGTCAGGCGTATGGAACAAATACGCCTGACTCTGACATTGATACAAAGGGAGTATATCTTCAGGATCCTATGGAAGTCTTAGGGATGGAGTATAAGGAACAGATTAACCTGGATAAGGATGCCTGCTTATATGAAGTTAGAAGATTTTTGCAACTACTTTGTAATGGAAATCCTACAATGTTGGAACTTTTGTATATTCCTGAAGATTGTATTCTAGAAAAACACCCTTTGTGGGATATTATATCGAAACATAGAAGTGCATTTCTAACTAAACAATGCTACTTTAGTTTTGCTGGTTCTGCATACCAACAAGTAGAAAAGGCTAAAAGGCCAATTGATTTTCTAAAAGTTATTGACAACTGTAAAACATATCCTCTTGTTGAATGGTTAAAGCGTAATCAGATGCATGAGGATTGCTGTGGACTTGCTAAAGTCAATGATTCAGAGAATCTTTATGCTTTGTGGTATGATGACATTAAAGAAATGTCTAAGACCAAAGACTTGTCTAATCCTAGATATAAAGATTGGAAAGGAGTTTGTAATGATGTTGAACTACTACTTTCAGAGATTCCAGAATGGCAAATTCCTACCAAACTTGGCTGAAAGAAAGAAACACACAAAGATATTCAAAATCATGGACAAAAGATCGATGGCAAAAATATGTTACATTGTATAAGATTATTACAATGTGCTAATGATATCTTAGATCTTAAAACTATTAATGTTAGAGTTAAGAACCCTGAATATTTACTATCTATTAGACATGGAAAAGTATCCTTAGAAGAATTACTTGAATCAGCAAGAAATCAAATTAAAGGGTTAAAGCAAAAATTTGAAGACAGTGATTTACCACATTCAGTAGATCCAGATTTAGTCAAATCAATATTGAATGAAATAAGAAAAGAATCATTAAATTTGTTTTAAATGAAATCGAAATTTATTACATTACAATTACTCTCAGAGAGTTTTGAGGATAAATTGGCATGACTAGTTGCAAATAATGACGATAAAGTGTCTAGGTATCTTCTGGAAGCTAATCAATTAATTAAAATTTATACTAAGATAAAAGCAGAGAACTCTGAAAGTTTGTTTCCAATTCCCGATACTGCTTTAGAAGGGTTTATAAATGCAATTAAGGAAAAATTGTCAGACTATGGACGACAACTAACTCTTAGAACTGATGCTTTCGAAGTTTCATTTCTTCCTAAAGGCTGTACTCCTGAATATACTAAAAGTGGTAGATGGGCGAAAAAGAATAGACCATCAGGAAAGCCTGGTAAAATTATACAAAAAGTAATTGGAACTGGTGTCTTTTCTAACTCTGATTATGAAAAATTTGTATATGCTCTTAAAGCACTCTGGTCTTCTGGTGGGTATGAAATTAAATTGGTAGAAGGAGAAGATATTAGATACTGGTATGATTCGGAAAATTATTATGCCATTACTAATACTTTGGGTAATTCATGTATGTCTCATAAAGAATGTAGTGGTTATTTTGATCTCTATTGTACACAACCAGAGTGTCGAATGCTGGTTGCATTAAAGGAGGGCAAATTAGCAGCGAGAGCTTTAGTATGGACCATTGGGGATAAAACCTTTATGGACCGTGTTTATTATATAGAGGATTCTTTATATAATATCTTTGTTAACTATGCTAAAGAAAATAAATGGTATATCCGAGAGAGTAATTGCCTTCTTGGTGATGGTGACAATCAAGTATTTTTATCTCCAAAGGATAACTATACTGGACCAGTAACTGAACGCTTTGTTTTGAACTTAGTTAAGATTTATCCTGAATGGCCTTATATTGATAGTTTTAGATATTTAGATCTTGAGAATAAGGTCTTAACAACATATCGAAGATGTAATTCCTGCATATGCTCGTCTACAGATGGAAGTTACGAAGATTCAGAGGATTGGGACGAAGACTATCAATGTGAGAATTGTGGGTGCCAATATAGTAACGATGATGAGTTAGTGTATTCAGACTACTTTGATACATCAGGATGTACTTCTTGTATGTCATGGTCAGAAATTATGCAAGATTGGATTCCAGACAGCAAAGTTGTCTACGTTAAAACTGATGACGCATGCCACAATGGTGAAGTTTGTTGTAGTGAGTATCTAGCATCGCATCCAGAAGAATATGTCTATATTGAAGGTTCCTGGTACTCAACAGAATTCAAAGGGATTTGTAAAAATCAGGATGGGGATTAGATAGTTATACATCTGGATAAAATATCCACTTCACCAGATATGTTTAGTGTGACTCCGTCTATTTCTGCAGCATCTGGAAACTATATTATTTGATCCTAGAACATATTAAACAATGAAAGAAAAAATTAGATACGATTTAGTTCCAGCACATGGGATTAAAGAAATATCCCGTGTTCTAACTAGAAAGTTGGACACATATGAAGAAAATCAGTGGAAAAAAGGGATGAAATGGACAGAAGTTCTTTCATCTCTTAAGAAGCATCTCAACGAATTTGAGATGGGAAATGATTACACTGAAGAAGGACTGCTCAATATAGCAGAGGTAGCCAATAATGCATTAATTCTATGCGAATTCTATCATATTTATCCCCAAGGGGATGATAGAATTATGGCTCCCACAACAAAACCCATAGTTGCCTTAGACTTAGATAATGTTATCTTTGATTTCAATGGTGCATATGAAGCTAAGTTTGGCACTAAAATGAATCCTTATTGGAAAGCTAATTATGAAATGTCAGAGCATTTAAAGCAGTTAGAAAAAGATAAGGACTTTTGGGTAAATATTCCGATTCTGCATAAACCTTGTTTCGAAGTAGATTATTATATAACTGCTCGGAATATTCCAGTTGAATGGATTGAAGAAAGTTTACAAAAGAATGGCCTTCCATGTGCTCCAGTTCATGTTGTTCCTTGGGATCAAAGTAAATTGGCACATTTACGTGATTTAAAAATTGATATATTTATCGATGATAAAGTGAAATATTTTTTGTAGTTTTTCTAATGAAAATTTCATATATTTGTATAAAGAATTTAAAACAAATATATGCTATGAAAATAGAAAAATATCTAAACCGAACACAAATTTTGGAAACCTGTGATAAAATCCGAAATGGAATTACAGGAGAACAATTAGCAAAAGAATTAAATATTGCACACAGTACTGCCTGTAGATTATTTAATCAACTAGTAGATAAATATAAACTTAATGATGATATTTATATTCCTTACCATCCTTCATTAAAGCCTCTTTCACAAGAGGAGTATGACGTTCTAATTGGAGGATTGTTAGGGGATACTTGACTTGGATATTTAGGTAAGTCAAAACATGTATCAGGATCATTTACTCATAAGTTAGAACATGAGGATTATGTAAGATATAAATATAAATATCTAAAAAGATTGTGCGCTATTCCAACAATACATAATAAATTTGATAAACGGACTAATCGGGAATACCAGCAGGTATTTTGCAAGATTGCAACAAACCCTATACTAGATCCCATTGTAGAAGCATTTTACAAAGAAAAAAAGGTTATAAATCAAGAATATATTGAAAAGCTATCCCCACTAGGAATAGCAATTTGATATATGGATGATGGAGGTGGGTATAAGTTTTCAGTAGATTGCTTTGAACTAGAAGATATTAAAAAATTATCTAATTTATTATCGAGTAAGTTTGGAATAGGCAACACAATTTATAATAATCAGAATAAGGTAATTCACATTGGGTCTTCTTATACAACACAATTTAAAAAATTAATAGAACCTTATATCTGTGAATGTATGAAATATAAATTACAAGTTTATAAATCTAGTAATGAACAATGCTGTTTGGTTAACATTTAATATATGTCATCATTAAACTCCGTGAATCTGGGAAAGTCTGACGAGATAACCCTAATCTAAGTATTCAAGAAATTGAATAAAAGATCAACGACTAGTAGATACTGTCTTAACAGGTGATGCTGAAGAGAATGAACTACCACGAGTGCGGAGCAGTAACCTATGTATATCAATACTTAGTGGTTACTGAAGAGATAGTCTGAACTATACAAATAAATGAAAGTATAGAAATATAGGATAAAGAGCCTATATGATAACAAATTGAAATATGAAAATTATAAGGAAGCAACTGATGCTGGAATCTTTTGCTACTTAATGGATGCTCCTCATAATCAATATTATAATGTTGGTCATAGGAGAATTTATAACCTTGATATTCCGATTAAGTAATTATGGATATAAAATTATCAGATGTTAAGTTAATCCCACTATTACATACAGTCAAGAGGTTGAAAATTTCTGATGAAGAATACTTTTCAAGTAAGTATAGCGAATATATTTCTAATTCTAGATTGAAGTATATTAATCCTAGTCAAGGTGGTAGTCCTTCGAAGTATAAAAATGGTATACAACAAGAAACTACACGGTCATTGCAGTTAGGTTCAGCTATTCATGAGGTCTTTTTACAACCAGAATCCTTCTCATTAGAGGAGGATCTGGGAAGGCCTTCTGCTAAACTTGGTGATGTATGTGATTATATAATGAAGCAAAGAGCTGAAGGAAAAGGTATATATGACTCAATAGTTTTAGCTTGTAATGAAGTTGGTTACTATGCAAATAGTTTAACAGCCAACAGAATCAAACAAATTATCTCTAAAGGACTGTCATACTATATAAAAAGTAAGACAGTTGAAAATACAGATAAGATTATTTTATCAAGTAGGGATAGAGAAGTTTGCGTTAATTGTTTAAACTCTTTGAATTCACATAGTGGAGCAATGAAACTTATACGTCCAACTGATATATTTGGTGATGCTATTGCTTCTTATAATGAAGATGCAATTTTTATGGATGTCAAGTGTGAATATAATGGGAAGAGTACAATTCTCAAATTAAAGATGAAAGCAGACAACTGGACTATCGATGAGGATTCCAAAAAATTGGTTTTGAACGATCTCAAAACCACAGGAAAGCCAATAGGATTTTTCATGCAAGAGTATGGTTCATTTGTGCATTATCATTATGCAAGACAAATGGGTAAACATAATACATGCCCCATATATTAGAGATAATATATGCAAACCTCTTTAATTTCTGGAAAACTAAATCAATACAAAGTGGATATTTGTAGTGACAAGTTAATCAGAAACTAAGTTTTAAAATGTATGGCTAGACCAAGAAAATATTCAGTAGGAGAAATTATAGGTACTTGTTATAAGTTACGTAAATTTCTTGGAGGGAATAATTGAGAAGTTGAGTGTATTATATGTGGAAAAGTACAAGTGCAGAGTATAGGTAATATAAAAAGACACAAAACCACAAAATGTTATTACTGTACACATCCTAATGCTACTCAAAATCGTCCTAGTGGAAAGGGACAATTAGTATACTCTATAACAGATAGATATTATAATTATTATAAATCTAAGATAGAAGATCAAAATAAATCTGCAAAAAGGAAATATAAAGCTTTTGAATTAACACTTGAAGAATTCTCAGATTTAGTAACTAAACCTTGTTATTGCCAACTTCAGACAATGTATGAAATAAGTCTGGAAAAAGGAAAACTATTTCTGAAGAAGCTAAATTCAATGGTATAGATAGAATAGATTCTAATATAGGATATATAAAAGATAATTGTGTTCCTTGTTGCAAAATTTGTAATCGTATGAAAAGTGACCTTACGACAACAGATTTTTGATCTCATATAAATAGGTTATACAACATACATTTTAATAAAAGCTCAACGACTATCGAAAGACACGAAAGTGAATCAAGTAGAGTAGGCTCAAGCGAGTCGAAACGGGAGGAACCTGAAAAGGTTATGATATAGTCTGATCTATATAGAAATATATAGGAGAATAGGATTCCGTATAATTGTAGCGAAATTATATGAACAATAATGATGTATATGTGGATGCTGTTTCATCTATGTAAAAAGGAGTTTAACGTGGACAAAACCTGGGATATTTCGTCTAATATCATTGCTGTAGAAACAGTAGGTGAGAATAGAGCTGGAGTATTTAGAGTGTCCAAAAGTCAGCTTACTGCTGGCAAAAAAGAATTCCAACGTCTATTGAAGATGGTTGGTGTCTGCCAGATTGAAGGATTCGATGATAATATAAAATTTAGTTAATCTGCAAATATTTTTAAGAGTAGATTTAGAATTTATTTTCTTAAAATTTTATGGAGAATTTGCAGATTCATAATTTTAGTATTATCTTTGTATCACAATCGGAAGAATAATATGAACTAATGTTTAATTTTAATGTTTTTTAAAATGAAGAAATTTGAAGTTTCGGCTTATAGCCTTGAGGAAGCAAAAGCAACTGCACTGAGTGAGTATGGTCTCAAAGTAACGCAGAATGTATCACAGTCATGGAAGAATGCAGGTTCACCTGTTTCAGGTAAAGAATTCGAAGGGTTCTGCATTGACATGCTGGATAAGAAACGTCTGGCTGATGTAGAGGGTGTTGGTCTGGTAATTGCAATTACCCCAGGTTCGAAAGACACTCGTGAACGTCCTTATAAGTACAAGAACGTAACTAATGAGGGCAAGCGTCAGATGGAGCGTGTTATTGAGATTCGTCTGAAAGCAACTGATGAGGTAGTTGGTACTACTAAGAACAAGGGCGAGGCCGAGAAGCTTGCTAAGAAACTGATGCTTACTTATAAGCAGGATATGGTAGCAGTTATTGTTTACCATGTTAAGGATGGTAAGGAAACAGCCTTCGAACTGGATTATGCACCTTCGCAGTCAGCACAGAAGGGTCGTTACATTGTCTTTGGTAACGAGAAGAGTAGTTTTTAATTAAACTATATTTAGAGAAAGCAGGGTTGGATTAAATTCCAACCCTGCTTATTTTTAAGATTTATGACAGTAGATATATTCAAACATCCACTATTCACATCTTGTGGATTCTTAGGAGTATGACCAGGAGATAGTTCCTCTTTTATTAATCAATTTCATTTAGGAGGAGAATACTGTGTTTATGTATTACTAGATTCATGATGTAAACATGATACAACCCTTTGTGGATGATCCTTTCCCTACGCTATCAAATATATAGGAATGGGCCTTTACCCAGTAGGGTGAAGAAAAACAAGTAAGCGTCCGCTAAATCATAAAAATGACTTATTTAGTGGCCATCTTAAATTAGACCCAAATCGTTATATATTGACCTTTCTATCAACATGCTTAGACAAACAGTCTGCCTTTGATTTAGAATCAATATTAATAGATGCTGCATTGAAGGATTCCTATACATTATCTCCTAGAAATTTGAGAAATGTTAAAACTCCAGATTTTCAGTTAATAAACAAAATAAGAGGTCATAAGATTAATGGAAGTTACCTTAGACAAGCTGCTTAGTGGCAAATCAACACGAATTAATTCAAAAGATTTTCTTTCAACAGAAGACTATGTAAAGCCTTTTATTGAAGAAATGAGTAAATTCACTTCTACTTATAGAATAGAAGCTATCCCTCCCTCTCAAGTTACTACAGATAAAGAAGGAGAGGATATTACCTATAACAGGGTATTAGTACAGGCAATCATGCCTACTCAAATAGATGAGTATAATGAAATATATACTTTGGCATATTCTTTAGACATAAGAAGACCTATTTATAAAGTATATAAAGCGATGTTTAATAATACTACTAATTCAATAATTGCATTTGATCCAAATTGATTGGTAGTTAATGAAATTAAGCCAGCAGAGACTTTTACACTTCCAATTCAAAACTTAATGAGTTTTACAAGTGACTTTGAAGTTAAACTCAAGAAATATAAAAACGATACTTTATCTACCAAAGAAAATGATCGTTATGTAAGACTGGGTTCTTGGATTGAAAAATGTCAATTTGCAGTATGGCAAAATGACTTTGGAGGAAAGGTTAAATGGTCTCCAACAAATGTTGTTAAGGCTTATAATAACATTTATATAAATACATCAAGTGATTATTATGTTGGTGATAAGGACTCATCTGTAATTAATACATATAATTCATTTGCACAGCTAATTGCAGATGATAAAAAAGATATTTGCAATAAGTTTGAGAAAACTATGCTAATTAATTTATTATTAGGATTAAAATAATGACAGTTGAGCAATGGTTAAATAATGACGAATTAGCTATTACTATCTGGAAGAATAAATATAGGTTTGAAGATGAATCACTAGACGATTGGTTCAAAAGAGTTTCTGGAGGTAATGAAATCGTAGAAGAACAGATCAGAGCTAAAAAATTTATTTTCGGAGGTAGAATCCTTGCTAATAGAGGGTTATCTGATAAAAATAGAAAAATAACATATTCAAACTGTTATGTAGTTGCTCCTCCTGAAGATAATCTTGAATCTATTTTTGAGTGTGGGGCAAAGCTAGCAAGAACATTCAGCTACGGGGGAGGTTGTGGAATTGATCTTTCTAATTTGAGACCTTCTGGAGCAAAAGTTAGTAATGCTGCAAAAACTACTTCTGGAGCTGTAAGCTTTATGGATTTCTATTCATATATTACTGGACTGATTGGTCAGAGTGGTCGTAGGGGAGCACTAATGATTTCTATTTCTTGTGATCATCCAGATCTTGAAGAGTTTATTGAGATTAAGTCTGACTTAGATAAAGTTACAAAAGCTAATATCTCTGTTAGAGTTAGTAACAAATTTATGGAAGCAGTTGTTAAAGGTGAAACTTTAATATTGAAATTCATAACTGATACTGGTGAAATAATTACTAAAGAGGTAGAAGCATATCCTATTTTTAGAAAGCTTGCTCAAATGAATTGGGATTATGCCGAACCTGGTATATTGTTTTGGGATAGAATAACTAGCTGGAATTTATTATCAAATAATAAGGAATTTTCTTATGCAGGAGTAAATCCCTGTGCTGAAGAACCTCTGCCAGCTGGAGGGAGTTGTCTTCTTGGAAGCATAAACCTTGCAGAATTTGTTACAAAAGAAAGAAAACTTGACCTTAGTTCCTTAAGAGAAACTATTCAAGTTGCAGTTATTGCTTTGAATGAAGTTCTTGATGAGGGTCTTCCTTTACATCCTTTACAAGAACAAAGGGATTCTGTAGCAGAGTGAAGGCAAATTGGCCTTGGTGTTATGGGTCTGGCTGACATGCTTATTAAATTAGGAGTTAAATATGGTAGTACTACTTCTAGATCCATTTTAGAGTCAATTGGACATGAATTAATTATGACTGCTCTAGAGACTTCTTCTATTTTAGCTGCCAACTGTGGACCATATCCTAAATTTAATCGTGATTACGTTATACGAACTCCTTTCTTTAAGAATTTAGATTCTGGGGATATGAATGACTTACGTTTCCAAAGTTTGCATGATGATATATGTAAGTATGGTTTACGCAATTCTCAATTACTTACTTGTGCCCCAACTGGCAGTATTGCAACTATGTTAGGAGTATCCACAGGTTGCGAACCAATTTTTGCAACTTCATATACACGTAAAACTGAATCATTGGTAAATGAGGAAAAGTATTATAAAGTATATACCCCAATTATAAAGAAGCTTATTGATGAAGGGTTTTCTGAAGAAACTTTACCCGAGTATGTAGTTACATCAGAACAGATTCCATATAGAGAAAGAATTAAAGTTCAAGCAACTTTACAGAAGTTTATTGATGCTTCTATTTCTTCTACCATAAATCTTCCAGAGTCAGCTACTATTGATGATGTAGAAACTATTTATAGATTAGCTTGGGAGGAAGGTTTAAAGGGTGTTACAGTTTATCGTTCTGGATGTAAAAGGGGTGCAGTCTTATCAAAGAATCCCGTAATTAAAGAATGCCTAAAACGTCCTGAATGTGTTGAAGCTAAACTAATTAGATTTAAGAATGGTTCTGAAAATTGGATTGCATTTGTAGGTCTCATTGACGGAAGGCCTTATGAAATCTTTACTGGAATTAATAACATTGAAGATTTCCCGATTCCTACCTCAATAACTGAAGGTGAAATTATCAAAGTAAGAGACTCTTTAGGTAAACGATATGATTTTCAATATACTGATAAATATGGGTATACTAACCGTTTAGGAGGATTGTCTCGCATCTTTAATCAAGAATACTGGAATTATGCTAAATTAATATCTGCTTTATTAAGAGGTGGTATTGAATTAGATAAGGTAGTTAAGATTATTGATGGAATGCATTTTGAGTCAGATACTCTAAATACTTGAAAGAATGGTGTAAAGCGTGCTATTAAAACTTTTATAGTTGATGGAGTTACTTCACATGAAGTTTGCCCAGATTGTGGTGAGCATTTGATATACGAAGGGGGATGTACTATATGTAAAAATTGTGGATTTAGTCGTTGTGGGTAGTTGTACACACTGTATAGATATTTTTCTATAAGTCTTTGTACATCAAAATTTAATTATTTTTGTATATAAAATAATAAATTATGAGGCAAAAATTTATAGAAAAACTAAAAGGCACAAATTTAATCAAGGATTATATAGATGGTGCCTCTACTTTAGAGCTTGGAAACAAATATAGTGTTTCTCCAGAAACAGTCAGGAAATTTTTATTATTAAACAATATAAAACTCCGAGCTCCTAAAAGAAGGCAATCTTTAAGAGAAGTTCCTCCTATTGGAAAACAATTTGGTCAGTGAACTGTTATTTCTTCTAAAATAAAATTAGGTAGCGAAATAACACCTGGATCTAAAAATAGAAATATATATTGAGAATGTCAATGTAGCTGTGGAAAGGTTGCTTGAAAACAAGCAACCTTAGTAAAACAGGGAAAAACATTAGCATGTAAAAGTTGTAGCAAGAAATCCTTTTTAGGGCAAAACGGAACAGTTCAAACAAATAGTGTCTTAATACATAAGTATTTACACGCAAAAAATGGAATAACTACAAGACGCTTCCGAGGAAGACGTCCACAACTTACATTTGACCTTTCTATAGAGGATATAATAAAAGTATATGAAGATCAACAACATAAATGTTGCTTTTCTGGTATATCTTTAGAGCCTGATAAAACTGAGACCCTTCAAGAACAAAATCTTTCAATTGATCGAAAGGATTCCTATAAAGGATATACTTTAGATAAGTGGATAAAAGAATTAATATGATGAAAGGGAGTTTATGTGATGAAGAGTTTGTGGATTTATGTGTAAAAGTTGCTAAATACAGAAGAAAAATATAATGATTTTAATAAATGCCTAAATATACTTTCCATATTCCTGTTTATGGATCACTAGATCTAGTAATTACAGCAGAAAACGAACAAGAAGTATTAGAGAAATACTTAGAAGAAAGAGATAACTTATTAAAGTTTAATGATGGAAAACTACAAGATGACTTAGATATATCATATGTAGTTCAAATTAATGATAAGACACAATGTTAAAAATTATTATCCTTATCTTTTTAGGGTTGGAAATTCTTTCACGTGCAATGGCGTTAGGGAATGATGACCTCAGAAATAAAATGGCAACGATGCTGGAAGATACTGCAAAAGATTTCAGACTGAATGGTTCTAAAACCAAAATGAACCTTGCAGTATGGATATTACTCTTTATTGCAGTTCTTTTATGCTAGTAAATATAAAGAAATTAGTTCCTGAGGCTGTACTTCCACTATATGCTAAAGTGGGTGATGCTGGAATGGATTTAGTTGCCACTTCAGTTGATCATAGTAATGAGCATTACATTGAATATGGAACTGGGTTAGCTGTTGAAATCCCTGAAGGCTATGTTGGTTTAATCTTTCCTAGAAGTTCTAATAGTAAAAAAGATTTGCAGCTTTGTAATTCAGTAGGTGTAATAGACTCTGGATATAGAGGAGAAATCAAATTACGTTATCGAAGAATTATTAACCCTACTCCCAAAAGAAATTTTGTAGTAACTGATGCAGAATTTCAAGAGGAATTAAAGAGTAAGGTACCTATATTACGTATAAAGGCTGATTTTTCTTGCTATGGTGTTGGAGATAAAGTAGGACAAATTATAATTATACCAATTCCATTAATTAGTTTTAATGAGGTTCAGAAATTGTCTGAGACTGTTAGAGGCGATGGTGGATTTGGTTCAACAGGAAAATAATGACTACAAAAGAAATAACACAAACTCTACGAGATGATTTATTGCAAACTATCTACACTCTACAGGATAAATTTCTTAATTTTGAACTTGGAGATGAACAAGTAGATGTACTAGTCTCAATCTTCACCTTCTTACATAAGAAAGGGTTTGATGAGTTAGTTCTTTCTGGCCCTGGAGGAAGTGGAAAATCTGCTATAACCAAATTAATCGTTCTATACCTTGAGAAGCAATGTATTCCTTACATTTTAGCAACTCCAACAAATAAAGCTTGCGGAGTACTTCATAATTATACAGAACGTGACGTTGTAACACTTCATAAACTTCTAACTTTAAAACCTACTATTGATATAATTAATCTTGACTTTAAAGACCTTCAATGGAATGCTGATTCAATCTCTTCAGGCATTCCATTGAATGGGGTTTTAATTATTGATGAGTGTTCTATGATTAACTCCGATTTATATGAGTTTATCAAAGAGAGAGCTAAGATTAAGCAATGTAAAGTAATTTATACTGGAGATGATAAACAACTATATCCAGTTAAAGAAAAGGAACTATCTAAACCTTTTCAATGCAATCATCAATATTATTTAAGTAAAGTTTATAGACAGCAGGAAAATAATCCTCTATTGGATATTTTAAACACACTTAGAGATCATTCAATTAAACAATTTTATGAAATTCGTTCTCCTGAAGGTAATCTTGTAATATTCCATCATTGGAGAAAGTTTGTGTCCTCTGCCTCACATTTATTTAAAAAATCAGTAGATTTAGGTAATCCAGGGATTGTGAAATTACTTGCCTATACAAATAAGCGAGTAGAAGCTTTTAATCATATTCTTCGAGATTCTATATTTCAGAATGAATCTGAATATAATGTTGGAGAAATTTTAATGGGTTATGATACTTGTAGTTACAAAGACAAACGAGTATTCAAATCTATGGAATTTGAAATTATAAACTCTGCAGAATACATTGTGACGAATATAGTTCCTGGACATTGTCAATTAGGATACATTACATATAAAGGATATTATTTAACCCTTCGTCCAATTAACACAGAATATTCAGAGGATGAAATATTTATTATTTCAAGAGATACTAATGAGAAAGACTTAACTGCTTTAGCTGCATATATAGAACTAATGCGTTTAGATGCAATTCAAGCGCGTTCAAAAATAGCAGCATCAAAATTATGGAAAGAGTATTTTCGAGTTATGGAATCTTTTACTACCCCTGTTGATTTAGTCTATGGAAATAGAACCGTAAGAAAGAAAACTCTTGACTATGGTTACTGTCTATCTGTTCATAAATCTCAGGGTTCAAATTATGATAACATATTAATAGATATGGGTAATTTATTTACCTGTAAAAATAAAGAAGAGTTAAGGCAACTACAATATGTAGCTTTATCCAGAACTCGTAATAATATTAGTATGCTTATTTAAATGCATGATATATTAATTTCTAGAGATTCTAGAGGAAAAGTTAGAGTTGTTGATATCTCTTATGAATGGAATGACACAACTCATAGCTTTCTAATTATTAGGAAAACATCTCAATGAGGGGGCAAAGTAACTAATCAGCCTATTATTGAAGTTAAAAGAGGAAAGGCACAGCGTACAGCTGCAGAACAAGTTAAGTTAGAATATAACAGTAATGTTAAAAAATATCTTGATAAAGGATATAAAAATATTCGAGATTTTAAAATCGAATCACTGGATGATATAGATGATCCAGGAAAACTACTTGGAGATATAACCACAGACCAATCTGGTGCTCCCAAACCAATGTTGGCTAAAAGCTTTGATGGTGTAGCCACCTCAACATTTGAGCATGAATTTTATGGCTCAACAAAAATAGACGGAACACGATGCCTTATGCATTGGAATGGTTCTGAAGTTGTGACTTCTTCAAGGGGAGGAAATAACTATGATGTCGCAGCTAACTATATTAGGAAGGATCCAAAAGTGATGAAGTGACTTAAAGAGAATCCAAATATATGATTAGATGGAGAATTATATGTGCATGGACTGCCCTTATCATATATTTCTGGTATTGTCAGACTTCAAACCTTAGATGATAAGCACAAGCAATTAAAGTATTATGTTTACGATTTAGCTATCCCTGATGTAAAATTTAAGGATAGATTAAAGATTTTAGAGGATTTTGAGAAAGCTGTTTCTGATTCTGACAAAATTGTAATGGTTAAACATGTAAAAATATCAGGTTGGCTAAATATGAAAGCTCTTCACGATCAATATGTTAATGATGGTTGGGAAGGTTTAGTGATCAGAAATCCAGATAAAGAATACAAGTTTGGCACACGAGATAATCGTATGATTAAACTTAAAATGTTTGAAGATCACGAATATAAAATTCTAGATTTAGTAGATGGCCTCAGAGATGAGGATTTATGTTTCTTAATGGAAACTAAAGAAGGATATCAATTCAAGGCTAAGCCTATGGGAGATAGAGCTTTAAAACAATGATATCGTGATCACATTGAAGAATTAAAAGGTCAAATGGGTACTGTAAAACATTTTGGAATGACTAAAACAAATACTCCAGTACCTAATCTCCCTGTATTTAAAGCAGTTCGAAATTATGAATAAAAATTTAGAAAACATTATTAATCAACTAATTGATTATTACAAGGAAGTAAATGATCTAAAAGAATCAGGAATAGATATATCTAAATTAGCTGCTCACAAAGTATTATATAATTTATATACTCAAATGCTAATTGATTCTGTTGGATTAAGTAGAGCTTTAGCAATTCAAAGATATGCAGAATATCCTACATGTTCTATAGAAGACTTTAATATTTATCTTGATGATCAATATCCAGAAAGGAAAATAGTAGATCGTCCTGATGTAAAAGAGTTTGAAGAGGATGCTAAAGAAAAGTTTGTCAGAGAACGAATTGAATCTGGAGATTATATACGTGAATCAGGCTCGGGACAGGTTGTTAATTCCGTTACAGGAAATATCAGGGAGTCTGATATACTGGAGAAACCATCTGAAGCAACAAAGGATGAGAAAGTTGTTAAAGATGTATGTCAAAAACTTCCTGAATATTATATAAATGGGAAGAAAGTAGCTAAAGAAGCATATGATGAAGCTATGCTTAAAGTAGATAAAATTATTGAAAAATTATTTAAAATAATCGATGAATAACATTTCTTTTATTGATTTTGTAAATTCAAATATTGAAAAGTATATGAAAGAACAAAATCACAAAATGCTTATTGCATTTAGAAACATCAAATCTGAGTACGTTTATATGAAGGAGAAATCTGGAGAAACTGATACTGAGATTATTAAAAAGATGTTTAATAAACGAAAGGAAACTTGTGAGATTTACAAGGATAGGAACCTGGAACTCTTTGAAGCTGAAAATCGAGAGATGGTTATTCTTCATCCCTTCCTTCCTGTAAGTGTTCCTAAGAATGTCGTTCTACAATACCTTAATAGGCTTTCTATTACAAAAGACAAGAAAAACTTTAAAGCTTTTCAAGATGCTTGTATGGAAGAATTTGGAGAAAAAGTTGAGTCTTCGATTATCTTAGAACACATAAATTCGTAATTTTCATGCCTCAAATTTTGATTAAATTATTATTTTGAAGAGGTAGTTCCAATTAAAATTATAATCGAAATTTGAGGCTTATTTTTAATATTATGCACTATATACAGATTTACAAAGTTGTAAGGTAGAATCAGATGTAGCTATCGTTTACAATAATTTATTCAAGTCACAGTTTGGAATTACTCCTGAACAGAAAAATAACTATGATTCATACTTCTATTTGGGGGATCCCTGTTTTAGTGGAATTCAAATATAATGAAAACTTTAATAATAGAGTTAGCTTAGTTAAGGTTTTTATTCAAGTTTTATTTTACTTAAAATCTTTTAAGGAACCACCTTTGGTTACAATTATTGCTGATTTAAATGAATTTATTATAATTCAGTATTGTTTGACTATCTAGAAGAAGATCTAGATTGGAGCGTAAATCCCTCTATTGCTCCTAAATGTAATCAGGGTTTAATAGATAAGATGCTATTAGATTCTAATCTAATGAAAACGATTGTATACCCAATTAAAGAGACTACTGCTGATGAAGAACTTTCCTCTTTAATTTTGGCAAAAAGTAAGGAATCAATTATCTATTATATTTATGATTGTGTAAACAAATTTAAAAGTTCTAAAGCTAAAGGGCTCGATAAACAGATCTCAAAGCTATTTAAGAATCTAAGTATATATTGTAAGTAAATTATGTTAAAAATAATATTTAATAAGGAGGATTTAGGGTGTCGCAAGGTGTTTTTCACCAGCGACACTCATTAGTTACTTTCGTCATGGTAACATAATTAAGTATTGTCCATTTAATAGTATTCAAGAAATGGATCATGCATTGATTCAAAACTGGAATAAAGTGGTTAGTGGGGATGATATAGTTTTTCATTTGGGCGATTTTGCTTTTGCAGATAAAAGTAAATGGCGCCAAATAGCTAATGCTCTTAAAGGTAGAAAATATCTTATTCAAGGCAATCATGATAGAAGTGATGATATTCCTACTGAGTGTTTTGAAGCTGTAGGAGACATGATGCAAGTATCTATTTATGATACAGAATTAGAAGACTACTCAACTTTTATCATTATCCTTTAGCTACATGGGCAGGAATCAACAGAAGTATTTGTAACTTGCATGGGCATAGCACTCCTGATTTAAAAGGAACAGGATTTGACATTGTAATTGCTAAAAATGCACCATGGAATCAGTACGATGTAGGAGTAGACAGAAATAATTTTACTCCAGTTAGCTATGAAGATTTGAAAACAAAACGAATGCTTTATGGAAATAAATCAATTAAGGGTTCACGAAAGAGTGATTAACTTTCTTTATAGAAATTTTGAACAGGGAGTGTTCAGAGTTGATGAAGAAGGGTACGAATATGTGGATGAAAAATATATTAATTTATATGATTCATTAGTATCTAAAATTTGGGAAACCGAATCTCTAATATGGATTTAAATATTTATGTAGAGAAATTGTATCAGGCTTGGATTAAATATAAAGGAGTTAGAATTCTTGTAGACTATGATGATACAATTAAACCGTATAATACAGCTTCTGAAGCTCTCTGTAAAGACATAATTAATACTTTAATTGAAGCCCAAGAACTAGGAGCTACGGTAGTCCTATGGACCTGTAGATCTGGGTCCCGTTTAAAGGAAGCTGTAAATTATTGTAAATCTGTAGGATTAGAATTTACTGATGTCAATCCTGCGGAACCTTTCTTACCAGGGTATTCTATGAAAGCCTATGGTAATATACTACTTGATGATAAAGCTGGATTAGAACAAGCTTTAACTACATTAAAATTAGCATTATACAAATATAAAAGGTTCGTTTATGAAATTAACGAGAAGCAAAAATTGCAATCCTAACTACCTTGCTAAGATTGTGCAAATTGATTCATTTAGACCTCACCCTAATGCTGAGCGTCTAAAGTTAGCAACTGTTGATGGATATATAATTTCCACATCAATTGATTCTGCAGGGGGAATCTATGTATATTTTCCTGTTGAATGTGTTATCAATTCCGACTTTCTGAAGGTTAATAATCTTTACAGAAAAGCAGACCTCAATCTTGATCCTACTAAACAAGGATTTTTTGAAGAGTCTGGTCGAGTAAAATGTATTAAACTAAGAGGACTTGCATCAGAAGGGCTTATCATGCCTATCTATGAGTTGTGTAAATTTTCTGGAGAAGGAATTGCAGAACCTATAGATTCTGTTGAAATGTCAAAATTAGTAGGAACAGAATTTGATACTGTAAATGATAAATTGTTTGTCTGGAAATATGTGATTCCTACTGAAGCTTCTAGTGGAGGAATTAATGGCTCAGCTAAAGAAAAGAAGAAAATTCTTAATATAGTTGACGATCAATTCCATTTTCACATTGATACAGAACAGCTACAGAAAAATATCCATAAGGTTCAGCCAACTGACATCATTAATATCTCTTGGAAAGAGCATGGAACAAGTTTGATCCTATGTAACCTACTTACTAAGAAAAATCTCTCTTTAAAGGAAAAGATTGCCAAATTCTTTGGAATTCCTGTATCTGAAAGTGAATATAAGAAATTCTGTTCATCTAGAAAAGTTATCAAAAATCCTGAACTAAATCCTAGCATGACCAAGGGATATTACGATTGTGATATTTGGAATCTTGCCTTCGAAGTATTAAAGGATTACTTATCTAAGGGACTTTCTATCTACGCAGAAATTGTAGGATATATGCCTACAGGATCTATGATTCAATCTGGTTATGATTATCAATGTATCTATGATCCTAAAACTTACGAGTATTCAAAAATGACTCCTAAACAAATGTATGATGCAAAACTATTTGACATTATTGTTTACAGAATTACATATACTAATGTGGAAGGAAGAGTTTTTGAATTTTCTACCCAACAAATGAAATCCTTCTGTGAGAAGTATGGAATTCATTGTATTAAAGAGCTCTACTATGGAACAGCGCAACAGCTATTTCCTGAGTTGAATCCCGATGAGCATTGGCATGAAAATTTCTTGCAAGCATTAAGAGATAAATACTTAGAGAGAGAGTCTGTTCTTTGTAACAATAAAGTTCCCGAAGAAGGAATTGTTCTTCGTAGAGAAGTAAGTGAAATTGATGTTTATAAACTTAAGTCAGTAGCATTCCTTGAGAGAGAAACTAAGATGCTTGATAAGGGAGAAGCTGACATTGAATCAGGACAAGAATAATGAAGTCATTTTCTAAAGAAGAAATTCAGACACTCAAAGAAAACAAGGAAGTTTTATATTTTTATAAGCTTCCTTGTTCTTTATTTGATTCTGGATTTCAATATATTATTGTTACTGATGCTCCAGAACCTCCTGAAAAATATGATAATGTAAAATATCTTTCTTCTCAGTGTTGGTTTCAAAGAATGCAAAATGGGAGTTTACTCCCAATAGTTTGCACATTACTTGGAAAATCCTATAAGATGAAAGAATATGTATCTGTCTATATAAAGCCAGATATTATAAAGCTTAGAAAATTATTAGAAAACAGTTTATTAGGAGCTTGTAAATATCCTTGAAGTTTATCTGATGATGAAATTATACAAGAATCTTTATGGGGAATCCAAATAATTAAAGAGGGAAGAGTGAATAGAATTGATGTATTTAAATCAATTTATAAGGTGACTGAAGCTTTTAGTGAATTTTTAGAAGTATCTGCGCCGATGTATCGAATGTGGAGGGAGAATAATGAGTAAGATGATCGTACTTCAAGGCTGTCCTGCTTCAGGTAAAAGTACCTGGGCTAAAGAGTTTATAAAGGATAAGCCTAACTGGGTAATTGTATCCAGAGATGAAATTAGAGAGGGAACTGGTAAATATTGGGTCCCATCTCGTGAAAATTATATTTCTGATATTGAAGAATTTTCTATTAGAGCAGCTATTAATCGTAACTTAAATGTTATTGTAGATGCCACTAATCTTAATCAGAAAACTATCGATAAGTTAACTAAACTCGCTACTGAACTAAAGGTAGACATAGAGTTTAAAAAGTTTGTTATTTCATTCAATGAAGCTTACTGGCGTGATACGAAAAGGACTCGTAAAGTAGGACTGGCAGTATTACGTAGGTTCTTTAATACATATTTTCCTGATATGTCTCAGGAAATTGTAAACCAAGAAAAGGAATCTCCAGCTAAAGAAAGATTTATTCTTAAACAAGATGAAACTCTTCCTCATGCTATTATTTGTGATATTGATGGAACTTTATCATTAATGAATGGAAGAGGTCCGTTTGAGTATCATCGAGTAAATGAGGATCTTCCAAATAATCCTGTCATTGATTTAGTTAACTCTTTATCAAAGATGTATCAAATTATTATTGTTACAGGTCGTGAAGATACCGAAGTATGTAGGAAAGAAACTCTTAAATGGCTGAATAGATATTTAACATGTAGCGATTTTTTATTCTATATGAGAAAAGAAAAAGATTATAGAAAGGATGCTATTGTTAAGACTGAAATTTATAATGAATATATTAAAGATAAATATTGTGTAGCTGCGGTATTCGACGACCGTACACAAGTTGTTGAAGGTGCCTGGCGTAAATTAGGACTTTTGTGTAATCAAGTCTGGTCAGGTGATTTTTAATATTTGACGATAATTTCCCAATTTTTATTTTGTCTATTACTTTTATAAAGTAATAATTAAAAATTAAAAATTATGGGAAAATCGTTATTAACGAATGAAGTTAAAAATCAATTGTTAGCTTTGTATAAGCAAGGTTTAACTAATAGAGAGATCGCTAAACAGTTAAATGTAAATAATTCTACTATTTCTAGTTGATTACAGAAGTTAGGATTATATTCTAATTATTTTGTTGGAAATAAATCAAAAGATAAATGTACAAAAACAGTTTCAACGAATGAAACTGAAGTAATTTGTTCCAAGTGTGGGAAGCTGAAACCTATTTCAGAATTTCAATATGGAAGAAAAGGAACTCCTCAAGAATATCGCTTCTCATATTGCAATACTTGCAGAAAGAAACAAAATTATGATAACTTAAATACTGATTTCACGAGATATTTTAAAGATAATCGATGAAAAAGGCAAGCTGTAAAGAATAATATTACATTTACTATTACGTTTGCTGAAATTCAGAATATATATAATCGTCAAGAAGGAAAGTGTTTTTATTCAGGAGTAACTATGGGTTGAGGAGTTCATAAAGATCTTCCAGACAGAAATATAATTTCTTTGGATAAGGTTATTCCAGAAAGAGGATATGTGGCTGGAAATGTTGTACTTTGCAGCAATAGATTTAATACAGTTAAAAATGATCTCTTTGGAAGAACTGTCTTTGTATATTCCTAGCTTTTATAACAAACTTATAAATTGTACATGATTAAAAACTGTTGATGAATTTAATGATAAATGGAAGAACCATTTAGAAGAAGGATTTGAAGGATTGGAGTTTAGTGATGCTGAAGGGAAGGTTGTGGATTGGTTAGATAAACATTTTGTTTTATTTGAATTAATAAATCCAGAGTTTACTTATGCGCAAATTAAACTCAAATTTGGAATGGCCAGAGTATATCTTCAAGGGCTTCCTAGTACATGTGCACAAATAGCAGAAGATGCAATAAATAAAATTATGAAATGCGAACTTTAATTAAATTATATCAGATGCTTTATATAGGAGTATGTAGGATGAATTACTACATTACTCCTATATATGAGCCTATTCTATTATTTATTAGTTCTTATGTCTAAGAATATTCCTGATAGCTGTTGAGATAATGATCCTTCAGCACCTTGGAATGATATACAAGTAACTTATAATTATAGGTTATATGTAAATCTCGATGGTATTCTATTTGCTTCCGAAATTATAAGAGAAGTAACTACATTTAGTCACTTTGAAATCAAATCTCCAGATGATTGGACTTTTCTTGAAAATGATATTTATCAAATTATAGAAGATAATCTTGGGGATGAAATTAAGGAATGTAACTACAAGATTGACTTACTAAACTGAAGCTATAATGAATAAATATGTAATTGTAGAATGACCAGATATTCAATTTTTAATGACTGAATCTGGTTTTAACGAACATGCCTGTCTCATTAATGATGATGAATGAGTGTCTAAATATGGTTCTTCTGCATACTTTGTTGAAGAAGAATGATTAAATAGAATATCATATGAAAGCTAAAGTTAAAAGATTTGATCTTGAAGTTGAACCAATGACAAAATATGATTATAATAATTGTATTTTGAAACTTCAAGTACAACATAGAGAAAATAAGAGAATCAATGGATTCTATTGTAACTGGAATGGTTATAAGTTCTGAATAGATGAAATTGACTTTAACAAGATATATACTATTGAAGAATAATGATATACTTAGTCACTAACGCTCCAGCCTTAATAAAATCCACTAAATATACTTGTATTTCTGTTAAAGAAGCTTTAAGTATGTTGGAAAGGTTAAAGATTGTTAGTGTGGATACTGAAACTGAGGGTTTCGATGTCTATACTAAGAAACTGTTATCTCTTCAGCTAGGGTGCTTTGATTTTCAGGTAGTTATTGATTGTACAACAGTTAATGTTTTGTTATTTAAAGATTATCTTGAATCTGAGCGATTATTTCTTTTTTGAAATGCAAAATTTGACTTAAAGTTTTTATATTACTATGGAATTATTCCAAGATATGTATGGGATGGGTATCTTGTAGAGAAGCTTATGTGGCTCGGATATCCTTCTGGTATGCATGGAATGGGTCTTAGAGATGCAGGAATAAATTATCTTGGAGTAGAACTGGATAAGACTGTTCGAGGTCAAATTATAAATAAGGGTTTAACAGAAGATGTTATAGTTTATGCTGGAACAGATGTTAAATACCTAGAACCTATAATGGAGAAGCAAAAAGAAAAACTTAAAGAACAAGGTCTTCTTGATGCTATCCGTGTTGAAAACGCATTTGTTAGATGTTTAGCTTATATAGAATTTTGTGGAGCTAAAATTGATCCAGAGAAATGGAAAAAGAAACTGGAGAATGATTCTAACTTATGTGAAGATTTAATCTGTCAACTCAATAAATGAGTTGAAGATAATATGGGAGGTAAGTATACAACTGTAAATAGACAAGGTAATCTGTTCGATGGATTTGATACTCGTCCCAGATGTCATATTAATTGAAAGAGTGCACAACAAGTAATTCCTCTTTTTGAAGATCTTGGTTTAAATCTTTCAGTAATTGATCCTAAGACCAAACGTCCAAAAAAGTCTACTGATATTAAAGTTATAGGACCACAAGCTTCTAAAAGTCCATTAATTCCTATATTTATGGAGTATAAGAAAGCTGCGATTTTAGTAGATACCTTTGGTGAAAAGTTTTTAGATCTTATAAACCCAAAAACTGGACGCATTCATGCTAATTTTAACCAGTTAGGCACTGATACAGGCCGATTGAGTTCAACTAATCCGAATCTCCAGAATCTTCCAAGTGATGCTTTGACTCGCTCCTGCTTTATAGCAGAGCCAGGAAACAAGTGGATCTCAGCTGACTATTCTGGGCAGGAAAGTTTCCTAATGGCTTCTATTGCTAATGATAAAGCTATGCTTGACGAATTAGTGAACGGTTCAGGAGACTTACATAGCCTAACTGCTAAAATGGTATTCCTTGAAATTCCAAGAGACACTCCACTTAAAGCAATTAAAACAGAGTATCATCATCTGAGAAAAGAAGCAAAGGGCTATGAATTCTGTTTTAATTATGGAGGAATGGATAATACTCTTGTTAGAAATTATGGAATTTCTGAAGAGCGGGCCAAAGAAATCTATACTAACTACATGGAGGGTTTCTCAGGACTGAGAGACTATCAAAAGTTTAGAAGAAAGGATGTAATGGAAAAAGGATATATACTTTTAAGTCCAATTACTGGGCATAAAGCATATATCTATGACTTTGCTGAACTTAAACGCCTTTGGAAAAAACAATGTGAGAAAGGATTCTGGGAGTATTATAGAGAAATGAAACGAGATGCCCCAGATTGTGAAACTGTACAAAATGTTAGAAAATTAGCAAAAAGACGTGCAGAATCTGAAAAGCAAAGTATTAATTATCCGATACAAGCTGCTGGGGCACTATGTTTCAAATATGCATCCATTTTCTTATTTAGATATTTACAGGAACATAATTTATTGTTTAAAGTAAAGTATTGTATACCTGTGCACGATAAACGTTGTTGTGCTTAAACTATGTTAATTGCTGGAAACCCCTAAAGACAGAAAAACTACAAAAGTAAAGAAATTCACTTTGAATGTTAAAAATTTTCTGTATATTCGTACATGATAATATATGTATAACTAAATAGTATTTATTATGGTACCTACAAATAATGGGCAATCAGCAGCTCTAAACCTAAGTAATGAACAAATTCAAGTATTACTTACTGGTAAATTCGGAGATGGATGTTTATCCACTCCTAAATCATGTGTTGATAATTCACTATATTCTTCAAATTCTATTCATGAAGAGTATGTTGATTTTAAAATAAAATTATTGGGAAATTTAGCCTCTAAAAAGAGTCGTATATCTGCTAATGGATATGCTAAAACTCCTATATGGCAGTTTCATACACATGTTAGTCCAGATATTACTAAAATAAAAAATATGGATATTGAAACAGCTCTAAATCTAATGGATGATTTAGGTGTTGCACTATGATTTTATGATTGCGGAAGTCTTCATAAAACAAAGTTATTTTATAACTTAAATACTCAGGCATTTTCTCAAGAAATTAATCAGGATTTGTTTGTTCCATTTTTATCCAAATTTGGCATTTTTGCCAAACCAACTATAGAGAGAAAGAGAGATGGCAGAGAATTTTGGTACCTTAGAATAAGCCGTTACGAGGGTGCTTATGAGATTACTCAGTTATTAAATAAATATCCAGTTCATTGTTATAATTATAAGGTTTGAAGTTCAGAGACTATCCAAAATTGGAGTAAGCTGCAAGAGCAGTTGAAAAGCATAGATGCTACTAATCTTTCTATACGTTCTATAGCAGCAATGTTAAGAAGGATTGAGCATAAGATATAGTCCCATCTTATATGAAAATATAAGAGATATATCGGAATCGGATATATCGTAAGAATAATGGAAATTAATCTTGAGGCTCCTGCGGAGATTGCAGAAGAGATAGGAAAAGTTCTTGTACAATGTATGGAGAAGGCTGGTGCAGTATTTTGTAAAAGAGCTAAGCTTAGTGCTGATTTGACTATTGGAGATTATTGGATACATGAATAATTATAAATATGATAAAATTAATTAAATTTGGAGCATCATGGTGCGGTCCTTGCCGTGCCATGATGCCTATTCTTGGAGAACTCAAAAATAAAATAGAAATAGAAGATATTGATGTGGATGAAGTGGATCCTATTGTGTTAACTAACTATAAAATTAGAAATATTCCTGTACTTATTTTACTACAGGATAATAAGGAAGTTTGGAGGCATGTAGGAAGTATTTCTAAAGTAGAATTAGAAGATAAAATTAAAGAATATGAGGCTAATTAAACCATCTTTTGAAATACTTGAGCAGGAACCAGGTATTCAAGGAATATATAAGCAAATTGAGAGAGCAGGGAGAACATGTTATTCAGAAGATACAGAGGTGCTAACATTTTCTGGATGGAAATATTTTAAGGATGTTTCTAAGTACGAATGTGTATTAACGTATAATCCAAAAACTAACAAATTAGAATGGGATCTTCCTAACATCTTTAGTAAAACAATTGATGATGAGATGATTGAAATAGATCATCCTAATATTAAACTAAAAGTAACAAAAGATCATAGAATATACCAAAGCTCTCCTGCCTCTAAAAAATATTCATTTATTACTGCTGCGCAACTAGCTGGAATAGAAAAAATTCCTAGTAGTAAGCAAAGTAGATTTAGAATTCCCAAATATTTTAATGGAGCAACGAAAAGTGAACATGCTACTCCTGAATCTTATACATATAGTAAGTATATAAAACAAGGAGGAAATCCTAAACATGAGGATAAGTTAGTTACTGTTCAAATTCCATGTAATAAAGATTTTATGGTTATTGCTGGAGCATATATTTCTGAGGGGCATAGTTTTCATGGAGAAAAGTATAAATGTGGAAGTTATTGCCAAATTACTCAGGATGAAGTATCTCCTTTATATAAAAATGTAATTCAAGCTCTGAACAATTTACAATGAAAATATACTATAAGCTGTGATCCTAGAAAACCTAATATTAAATGGATACAGTTTGGTAGAGGTCAATGCTTTGTTGAATGCTTTGATAAATTGTTTGGAAAAGGTTCTGCAAATAAACACTTACCAGAAAATTTTAGGAATTTTCCAAAAGAGTATCTTGAAATTTTAGTTAAAAATTTATATTTAGGGGACGGAAGTCACTCTATAACTCGAAAAGAACGTTATCTTTCAATTTCTAAACAGTTACTAGATGAACTCCAACAAGTTTTTATTCTTTTAGGTAAAAATGCTTCTTATACTTTTGATGCCAATATCTCTCAAAAGTGTTCCTTAGAAGAATCTTCTAGAGACTCTTGGATCATTGATAGAAAAAAGCATGTTAAAATTCTACCTAAATGTCAGCAAACTGTTTGGTGTACTCAAACAAAAACGGGAATAATTTGCGTTAGATATAAAGGTAAAGTTTGTTGGTGTGGAAATTGCTACAAATCAGAGGATCGTATTACAGAAGATTCTGCAGAGAAGTTTGTTAATATGATTAAGGATAGACAGCATACCGCAATGCTTGAACATGGCACTGTATATCTTTATATTCATAAGGATCATGCTTCCAATATAATAGGTGATAATTGGGTAATTAAACAATACCTTTCTAATTCTTACTCAGTTATTAATACAGATTCTTATGGTAATTATCATATCACAACTAATTACAGAGTTTTATATGAAAATGGCTGGCTTGACGATTTAAAACATCTCTGTGAACCTACTGAATATCATGAAAAACGAATTACAGTAAAGTTTATTTGTGATCGGGGTGTATCTCATGAATTTGTAAGACATAGAGTATTCTCTTTTGCTCAGGAATCTACCCGTCAAGAAACAATGGCGGCTTAAATAAGTAATTATTTATGCATAACCCAGTGAATTGCTGGAAGGCTAAAATTTATTAAACTTTTCTACAAGTCTGGATATATCCAAATTTATCATTAACTTTGTTACAGTAATAAATATAAAATTTTTAAGCTATGAGAAAAATGGATATTAACGTAGGTGATAAATTTGGAGATTGGACTGTAACAAATATAAATGTTCTATCAAAGAATAAAAGTAGATATGTATTATGTCAGTGTAGCTATATGGGAGAAGTTAATGCCTTAGAACTGGAAGGAGTTCTAGCTGTAAATCCTGTGCCAAAAGGAAAAATACCACAATTTTAAAAGTAGGAAGTAAATACAAACATTGGACTATACTAGAAGGTCCAATATACAAAAATTCTACTGCTTATTACAAAGTTAGATGTGATTGTGGGACTGAAACCTATAAGTTACCTATAGAACTTCTTTATAAAGATAGGGACTTTCAATGTGAAAAATGTGCTCATAAAGAGAATATGGAAAATATTAGAAAGAAAAATGGAGAACTTACTAAAACTGAATATACTAGGCTTAAGAGGTCTGCTGAAAAGAGAGCTTATGTTTTTGAAATACTTATGGAATCTATTTCAAGAACAAAAACAAATTTGTGCTATTACTGGGGATTATATCCCTAATATAGAAGAAGCTTCTCTTGATAGAATAGACTCCTCTAAAGGGTATATTGAAGGTAATGTTCAATGGGTAACTTATCAAGCTAACTTAAGTAAACATGTTATGACAATGGAACAATTATACGAGTTTTGTAGAAAAGTATTAAATCATGCTAATCAGCAGCCAAGCCAGAGGTTAACAACTCTGGAAGGTTCAGAGACTAATTGATGAAACTATGTCTAAAATAATTTTTGAATGTCCTGTATTGCAGGAATTTTGGGACAAATATATAGCCAATAGAGATTGGAATAAAACTTGTAAAGAGATTAGTACAATTCTTGATGGCTTAGAGTATTTTAGTGTAGAATATAATTCAAACACGAGTGCTGGACATCCTTTATAGGATGATGATATAGTCCGATACTCTGAGGAAACTCAGAGAGTTCAAGATAAAGAGCTTGAACATTAACTAATTGTATTGTAATTATAGCAAAGATAAGTTTGGAAGTGAGCTTACTTTTATTATTCCTTATTGGACAAATATTCCAGAAGGACAAAGTTATTGGCATGATGGCATTGGATATCGCGTAGGAGCAGATATTCAAAATAAAGATTTTGGATATATTGAGAGGTCTCCAAACTATTTTAATTTCTTATCTTCTTTAGAAGAATCAGAAAAATGTTATCTTAGACTATTAAATGAAGGATGGGTTCCTCAACAAGCTCGTTCTATACTTCCAAATTCTCTCAAAACAGAGTTAGTAATGACTGGAACCGTTGAACAGTGGAAGGGATTCTTCAAACTAAGATGTGATAAAGCAGCTCATCCACAGGCTAGAGAACTTGCTATTCCTTTGAAAGAAGAATTCATAAAAAGAAACTTAATAAATAATTAATATGGAGATAAATAAATATGGATCTGATTAAAGCTTGTAAACAACTTGTAGTTAAAGATCCTTTTTATGGTTTATTTCTATTATCTTTAAATAAATATTATTCTAAAGATGATGCAACAGCATGAGTTGCAAGAAACGGGGTTAACTATGAATTATGTGTTAATCCCGATTTTTGAAATACTTTAACTGATGATGAGCAATTAGGAGTATTAAAACATGAGCTATTGCATATTGCATTTAAACATTTGTTAATGCAAGAATCTTTTAATGATAAAAAAGTATTCAATATTGCCGCTGATGCAGAAGTAAATCAATATATTGATGTTCTTCCAAAAGATGCTATTGATATCAAAAATATTGATCCCATGCTTCCTCCAAAAGCAGGAACCAAATACTATTATGAATACCTTTATAAAGATAAGAAAGACTCCTCTGGGGGGCCGAAAAACCATAATCATTGAAAGGATTTTTCTGATTTATCAGACGCAGAAAAAACTTTAATTAACAATCAAACTGACCACATTGTAAAACAGGTTGCAACTCAAGTAATTAAATCTAGAGGAACTATTCCTTCCGAGCTGAAAGAATATGTGGATAAATTGTTTAAGATAGAACCTTCTATATTTAACTGGAAGGCCTATTTTAGACGACTTTTAGGATTTGCTATTGATGTCTTTGTAAAAAAGACACATCGCAAAGTATCTAAACGGTTTGAGGGAGCTGCGGGTATTAAACTAAAACATAAACATGATATTTTAGTTGCCATTGATACCTCTGGTTCTGTTAGTACTAAGGAGTTAAAAGATTTTATTAGTGAGATTTATCACATCTGGAAAGCTGGGGCAGGTGTTGATGTAATTGAGTGTGACGCTAGAATGCATAGAATATATCCATTCAAAGGGACTTTTGATGGTACATTCACTGGTAGAGGAGGTACAGACTTCAAACCTGTTATTGACTACTACAATCAATGTAGAAAACACTACTCTACTTTAGTATTCTTTACAGATGGCTATGCACCTACAGATACTTTTAAAGTAATGAAGCAGATGATCTGGGTAATTACCTCTAATGGTAATAGAAATAATCATTATCCAGGTTACAGTATGTTTATCCCATCTGATAATGGAGCTAAATAAAGTTAATTTAGAAGAATTTAAAACTATATTTCAATATATTATTGAGAATAACAAACGTTTAGTGGAAGTTGGAAAAATTCCCACTGCAATCTCATTGGAAGCCGATTCAGGAATTGGAAAGACTTCGATAGTCATGCAATTGGCTAAAGAGCTTGATATGGACTTTATAAAGATCAATTTATCTCAACTAGAGGAGCTTGGAGATCTGGTTGGTTACCCAATTAAGGAATATTACGTATGTTCTGATGATGGAGAATGTAAATGGGTATCAAGTGATATTCTTGCCTATTATTTACAAAATGGGTACAAAGTTCAGAACTTAACACGAATGGCATATGCCTCTCCAATGTGAACTCCAAAAGAAGAGAACGAAAATGGATGTATATTGCTTTTAGATGACTACTCGCGTAAATAAAAATAAATATAATAATATTTGTATAGTCATCAAATAAGTATTATATCTGGGGTATTCAAATTGATTCCCATTCATATATAGGAAGTTCAAATCAAATTACTAGAAGACTCAGAGAGCATAAGAAAAAATTAATACACAATTATCATGATAATAAATTTATGCAAAGAGTCTACAATAAGTACAAAGATGGAGGTAAAATTTACTATCAGATACTTGAAGTTTGTAATCAAGATGAGCTAAAAACTAGAGAAAAATATTGAATTGATAAACTAAATCCAGATATTAATATTGTTAAGGATCCTACTATGGAGAATACAACTTGTTTATACAATACTGCTGGATCTAAACCAGTGTATCAATATTCATTAACAGGAGAATATATAGGTGATGAAGCAGGAAGACAACTAAATAAAAATTCTCGTATTATTAGTCAAGCAGCTTCGGATAATCCTATTTTTAAGTCTGCCCACGGTTATCAATGAAGTTATCACAAAGTTGATAGAATGCCTTGCTATGTTAACAATAGCAGTAAAGCAACAAATAGAAAAGTAGAAATTTTAGATACTGTTTCTGGACTAAGTAAAATTTATAATAGTATTGCGGATGCAGCAAGAAGTATTTGTGAACCTCAAGATAATTTTAATTCTATTTGTGCTTCTATATCAGTAGTTTGTCATAACAAAGGTAAATTAGTAAAGCATAGGTACAAATGTAAATATTTATAAGTGCGCGAGTATAAAATTCCGTGAATCTGGGAAAATCCTAATAGGACAACCCTAATCCAAGCTTAGTAGAAATACTAAGAAGGATCAACGACTAGTAGATACTGTCTTAACAGGTGATGCTGAAGAGAATGAACTACCACGAGTGCGGAAGTATAACCTATATGTATCAACATTCAGTGGTTATATAAGATATAGTCTGAACTATATAGAAATATATAGAAGTAAAGGATAAAGAGCCTTTACGATAACAATAATGGCTTTACCTATGTTTCTTCAAGCTACAATGGAACTTATTGATCGAGGAGAATATATTTCATGGAAATTACCTAAGAATTGTACAGTAGTACTATCGTCTAATCCCGATAACGGAGATTATAATGTTAGTACAATGGATAATGCTCAGAAAACTAGATACATTAACTTTGAAATAGACTTTGATGTTAATGTATGGGCTCGTTGGGCAGAAACGGATAAACTGGATTCTCGAGCTATTAATTTTGCTTTATTGTATCCAGAGATATTTGAGAAAGAAGGCAATGTACAAAAAATTAATCCTAGAAGTTATGTTACTTTTTGTAATGCTATTTCTGGTTTAAAGGACTGGAGTACTCCATCAAACTTAGCTATGATTCTTAATATTGCTAAGGGATGTTTTACATCTAAAGAGAATATTGTTGGTAATTTATTTACTACATTTATTGCAAATAAATTAGATAAACTTATTGTTCCCAAAGATATGCTGTTTGAACCTTGGGATACTGTAAAAACTAAAATTAAGAGTTGTGTATATGATAGTAATGGATATCGTCCAGATATAGCTTCTGTATTATCTACACGATTACTTAATTATAGTCTTTTATATTTCGGAGAAAAGGGAGCTAGTTTTCTATTTAATCTCTAACCTTTTGCTGCATTTAAAAATATTTATTATCTATGTACATAATCAATTAAATATATTTATGTACAATATTACTAAAACGGAATTTGAAATTTTAATCAATAAAGGATTGAAGGTATCTCAAATAGCCGAGGTAATAAAATATATGGAAATGCAACAATTGCATTAGACAGAAAATTAAATAGATATAAGATTGGCGTGTTACAAAGTAATTTGTAATATTATTATTGGGCAAAAACGGTGAACCCTGAGATGGGAATACCGTGCTAACTTTAAAGATAATAGGTTAAAGTAGTGTAACGCATAGAAGGTGAAACTAGAAATAGAATATAACCCTTCCAAGAGTGTCCAATATCCAATAATTTGGATAAAAATGTATGCTGAACTAATACGAAATCGAAGTATTAGAACTATAAGATAAAAAGCTTATAGGATAACAAAATTGAAAACGGAAGTAGTTCAAGACCGATTACTTGAGTTTATTAATTCTCCAGAACCTCTGTTAACTGAAGATTTACTGTTTCATCTAATTAAAACAATTACTACTAAATTTTCAGGAAGAGCTAATAAGTTAATTATGAATTCTAAAATTAGAGCTAAGATTTTATAATATGAAGCTAAACGGAATTGATATTGCATTTCTTGTTCCTTATCGTAGAAATAATGGAACATCCAATCTTTGTAAATGAAATATTTATCATTCTGAGAATTTTCGTTTCTCAGCTAGAACTTCAATGGTTCTTCATACCCCTGAAGATCTGGCTACTGCATTATCTGACAAGATTACAGATCTGTCAGATGTAACTAAATTATATTTTGATTCAAGTTCAACATATCCAAGATTTAAAATTAGAGATACAGATTTTCAAAGGGTTATTAAAGTAGAAAGATGTGATGCTGCTATAATTCCCGATTCCATTGAGTACTATCCTGGAAGTGGAGAGTATTATTTGTTTGAATACACTAAACCTGATCAAACTAAAATAATTTATAGTATTTGTCCAAAATTATTTGAGAATACTGATCCCTATATTTATAGAGATGTTTGTTCATATGGAGCTGATTTTGTTGATGGAGTAAAAACTATAAATGTATTACCTAAAGATTCTATTCCTATTTATGCAGGAAACCTCATATTTTGCGATGAGATTTATGTAGAAACAATCAATAATATAATTTCTGTATATCCTAAGTATGCAAAAGAAAGCACTCTTGATAAAATTGTTAATAGAACACTAGAAAGTGTTACAGAAGAGAGTCTTCTGTCTTTGAATGATATGTTAGCATCCACGGATGAAACTACAGTTGAGTTGGGATTGAAAGTCTTACAAGGAATGAATGTTACAGAAAGCCCTGCTGCAGTAACTTGTCTACTATATGGGAATTTTTCTAATATAGTGAAAAATAAAGCAATGGGTACAACTGGGGTATCTCAAGTTTTTAAATCTCTGCGGATAGAAACAAGATATATACCATATGATACAATTTCTGGAATTGCCAATGCTCTAGAATTAAAAGTCTGGAAAGATGCTACACCAGAAGATAAGACTTTAACTTATACTCTTTGTAGAAGTATGGTTAACAACTTTTACAGAGAGAAGGATAGACAAGTTATGGATACACTTCATAAATTACCATTTAAAATCAAAACGTATGTCGACTAGGAATATTTTATGCATAGCTGGTTTGAAAGGAAGTGGTAAAGATGAAAGTGCTAGAATGCTTCAGTTTTGTTTAAACTCTCCAAAATGAATGCAAACATACTGGATGTATAAGTATTGTAATATCTTCACGGAAGGAAAATTTAAAATCTGCAGATTTGCAGATACGTTAAAATGTCTTCTTTCTGTACTCCTTAATGTTAGCGTTGAGAAATTTGAGGATAGACAATTTAAAGAGGACTATTACATAGATTTCAGTACTTTAACAATTCATCATAAGAATTTTGTAGAAAGAGAAAAAATTCTAGTAGATAATAAGTTTTCAAAGTTAGCTAAGGATCTTAATCCTTCTTTAACTGAGGATTACTGACTTTCTATTAGACAGGTTTTGCAATACTTTGGAACTGAAATAATGAGATATTATTTTGGGGATAAATTATGGATTTTAACTACATATGAGCAAGAGTGCAAAAATATGATTATCTCAGATTTGCGATTCCAGATTGAATTTGAAGAATCAAAGAAACGAGGAGGGAAAGTTATTTATATCTATAGACCAGAGTGTAAAGCAGGCTCTCATGCCTCAGAAAGAGAGCTTTTAACATTATATGAAAATGGAGATTATGACTATCTGATTAATAATGATGGTACATTATTCGATTTATTTTACAAAATAAAAAATATTAGTAAACTATGCCTACAGAAATAAAACGATGTGGATATTGCGAAAGCAATAAAATTGAACATGAGTTCCAAGACACAAAGTATGGAAAATATGTTCGAGTATTTAATCTTAAAGAATCTGGAAAAGGTTCTAATTGCACTGTGTGCAATGGAGGATTAAAAGTTAAAAAATAAATTAAAATACCCCTACTTGCTATATGCAGGTAGGGGTATTTTTTTTAATTCTCTTCGGTTAATTTACGTACAGCTGGACGTAAAGGTTTAAACATACCGACGGAATTAACAGTTCCAGACAGAGCTGCTTCAGCTATATTTAAATCATCATCTCCTGCAGCTCTTAAAAAGTTTCTTGCAGTAGTTTGTAAAATGTTAAATGAAGGAACTTCCCAAGTAAATAAACCTTGATCTAAAAGTCTTAATACAGAGAAATCTTGAGTAGATTGATCTGCTATCCAGTATAAATTCTGGAACATAGAACCAGCATTTTGAAGTTGCTTTTTATAGCTAATTCCTGTTACTTCTGGATCATCAAAAAACATCATTCGTATTAATGTAATAAATAAGGTTGATAATAGAAGGTCATATAAGCCTTGAAGTACATTTGAATGTCTAATATCCCCCTTCTTACCATAATCCTTCCATAATTTTTTATACACAGAAGTATCACCATTGCGAAGAGCTTCATATGTACCTATTCCCAAATCTTTAAACAAGTGAATATAGGATTGAAAAATTCCTTCCATATATGCACCAGTTCAGCCCAGCTTTGGTTTTGCATCTGCTGCATATTGTTTATACTCACCTTCTAAATCCTTGTCATTTACTATACGTACTTCTAATGGACTGTTATTTATTGCTATAGACCATAGTTTGTTTCCTGAAGAATCAGTTAGTTGTTCATAACTACCTCTGGCAGTTTGATCTGTTCGCACTTGGAAATACATCATTTTTTTAGCAGACATGAAAGCCATAAATTGCTTAAAGATTCCTCCGATAGCAGTCTTAAAGAACCATGCTTTCACCTCTTTGTCATAGTAACCAAAAGACATATCAGCGAAAGATTTAAAGGAGTTACGTTGTAAATCTGTATATGCTTTAGGAAGATTAGGAACTTTACCTGGTTCTGGACTTGGAATTTGCTTAGCTACTCCTAATTCTTTATTCATATCATCCCTCATAACCGTATATAAAGCTTCCTGTTCATTAAACTTTGTTTTTAATTCTTTAGGTACTTTACTATAGTCTCCTTTGTACTTCACATAGATATCAAACCTTTTGTCTTTTGCCATGTTATACTTTAATTCTCTTACTCCATCCTTAGATTCTACTAACTCATGAGCATCCCAGCACCCATCATGAACCATTTGAGCAATGAACGTTGACATTCTATTCCAATAATCAGGAGCAGTTAAAGACCATGACATAAACCTGTTGAATGTTGCAAATACACCAGTTTTATTAGAAGTTGCTTGTTCTGGAATTTCAGTAATTGACATATTAGCCATTCCATAGAATTCATTAAGAAGTTCTACTTTGGTAACATTCATAATAAAGTTAGGGACATCTCCAGTTAAAATACCTAAAGCTTTAATATATTCTCCCACTCCAAAAGTATCCTTACCATAAGATGCAAACATAGCTTTACTTATATTTGTCCAGAAGCCCATGATAACCTCTCTAGGAACGTTCATTATATTCCAACCAAGGGCTACTGCTGATGCAGCTGCGCGAACTGGGGCAATTACTTTATAAGCAGTCTGAACTTCAGGGGCCATGATACTATCATTATATATAGCACTTTTTACATACTTTCTGACAAACTCTTCAAAATTAGGAAGTTCTTTACCAGTTACATAAGATTGGAATTGTATAGAATAAAGAGCCCCTTTTATCGCAGGTATAACTTCTATATCAAAGACTTTCTGAGACTCCATAGCTATTGTAAAAGTATCAAGTATTGTCTCTAAGTCCATAGAAAAGTTTTTAATTCCTCCATTCTTCTCAATAATGTCTCTACGAACATTTGGGTTCTTCCTAGATTCAAATTCATTATAAACACCTTGGAACAAGTCAGAAACTTTTTTACGTTCCTCTATTTGTCCTTCCAAAGTATCTTTCATCTGAACTGCCTTATTTCTAATCTCATCATATCATGAACGAACAGAAGGGAAATTAATTCCTCCTTTTGGATCCCTAAATTTATCTAAGCCATTAGCTCTAAGTAGAGGGATAAAATAATCTTCTCTATTAAACTGCCCTTCTTTAACATCTCTTCAAGAATTTCATTTATACTTCTTCTTGTCGTAGGAATATTTATTTAATTCATAAAGAGTATATTTGATAAAATCCCTTTGAGTTGGAGTTAAGCTTGTAGAAGTTCACGGATTTTTGAGGATATAATCATCATCTTCCAATTCATTATCACTATTTCTTCTAAATAAATTAAAGTAATTAGAAGAACTATCTCCAATGATTATATGTCGTATTAATCCATAATCATTTCCTTTTTTGAGTTTGGCTACTTGTGCTCTATTTATTGCCTTATATTCAGAGAAGGTTTCTCTGATTTTTCCAAATGCAGCGTCCACAATAGTTCTAATTATCTGGACATTTTCACTAGGAATCAAGTCCATGGAAGCTCACATTGCTCCAGAATTCCACCCATACATTGAAATATCAGACTCACAAACCATCTCTCTATTCTGATAGATTGCTAAGGCTTTTTCAATTTGATCCATTAATGTAGTTTCTGGACAGATAACATTAATCTTTCCAGGATTCTCAAATAATGTTGGGAAACTATCTTTAAGCTGTTGTCTAATTACTTTTAATAGCTCTACCTTTGTAGAATCTATTAAATCAGAAGATGCAGTTTTTATTTTATCTAACCCCGATCTTTTTGTAAGAACTTCCTTTAAAAGATTAAACTTATCCCCATCTAAAAGATTATCCATTTTCGAAGGTTTGATATTTTCTCCTACCTGGGAAAGTTGCTTTGTAGAATCTATAAACTGATTAAACATGTACAGCACATTCACTAAGGGATCAACAAATCTATCTTTAGACAGATTATTATTAATTCCCAGGAATCTGGTTGCTATCTCCATGTTATTAATCATGTTAGCAGTAGTCATCATATATCCAACAGGGGCCCCTAATTGTAGACATGCAATTGTTCCAAGTTTCTTACCACTTCCTTTTAATAGATCATTAGCAATTAGTAAAGATTTTACTATTTCTATGTTACCAATAGTTTTTAAATTTCTATCTCCTACAACATTAGGAACATTTTCAAATAATTTGGCCTTCTTATTTGTAGAATCCCAAGGAATGTTTGGATTCAACGATAAACAATTTATAATGTCAATTCCAATAGGAGTTTCTATTAGAATCATATTATACTGTTTCGCAAGGTCTGAATTTATCACTTTTGCCCCAGAGCCCTTATACTTTAATAGAACTGCTGATAATTGGTTTATGATGTCTCCACTATTAGCTGCACTAGCAAATGAAGAAATGTCTTTATCACTTCTATTTAGGAATTCCCTTATATCACTAACTAAAGTTTCATATTGGTTATCAAATCTATTACCAGAACGTTCGACAATTTCCTGAGCAACTTTATCTATTACAGAATCCAAGTTTTCCTTAGAAATTCCTTTAATAGTCTTTCTCTCAAGTTTTACTCCAGTTTCACTTCATATATTATATGATAGATTATACTTGCCTTTATATACAGAATTCTCAGCATTTTTTCTTAGCTGTGTCTTTATATAATCAATATTAGCTTTTTTCTGACCTCTAGCTGATCCTTTTCCAAATAAGGATTCTATATTAGAAGCTATTGCCTCCAATTGCTTTGGATTTACTTCCGATCTTTGAATAGCTCTAGAAAATATTGGATCTAAGTTTGTATTAATATTACTATCTGTCTTTACGCTAGTTGAAAAAGATTTTAGAATTCCATTAGTAGCAGTCTTATCTTTTCCCAAAGTAATATTATATATATCAAGACCACTATCATTTACTGGAAGTCCTAATTTTCCCAGTAATCTTCAGTACATGGCTAATTGATATTTCGTCTTCAAAGTCTTTTCTGGTGCCCATTCAGAAATATCATTCCTTGAAACTTTTAAATCAATTATGTTAGGAACCCCATTAACAACTAGAATTGCATCCAGTTTACCCCTAATTTTCTTTTTTCCATTAACTTCAGAGTCTAAGTCAGCTGTTATACGTTGTTCTGCTAGCCAGGATACAGTGGGGGATTCTCCTCTATCTCTATACGTCCTTGTATAAACATCTTCAATGTCCTGCTTTGCCTTTACAACTCAGTTATAATAAGAGTCAAAGACTTGTTCAAGAGATGGGGAGGTTTCTGTACCTGCAATCAAATCCTGAATAACAGTAAGTGAATCAGGTACTTCATCATAATCCTCTCCATACTTTATCCTAAAAGTATCTAACAAATCGGTTACTGCGTTCCAGACCTTACTTTTGCGAGTTGCTGTTCCCACAGGATTTTTAATAATCATCTCAAAAATCTTGTGAATAATCTCTCCTCGTAACATAGTATCTAGATTATTTCTATTTTCCTCCTGAGCATCTAAATCAAATTGGGTTAGTGTCTCTTCATCAAGTGTGAATTCAGAATCTTTAATCTGTTCCTGAAAATACATAAACCACTCTTTAGCAGGTCTTAGTTTAGCATCTTCTCTTCATTCCGAGGGTAGAGTATTATCGAAATAAGTAGTTCTAATCAAGTCTATTGCTTCAACGTTATTTTCAGCTTCTCCTTTAAACATAGCATAAGCTCTAGCTATAGAAGTCTGAATAAGCACATTTAAATAGTTGTTAGTTATAAACTCAGGAAACAATCTCTTGTACTCTTCCCCTTTCAAAACTCTTATATTAGCTAGAGCAATACTAAGAGATATAGCATCACTTCTTTTGCCATACTCCTCAGTATCCCAATCGTTTATTTTGGTTCGAGTAAGTAGCCCTTTTGTAGCTTCCCAGGATATTTGATTTGCAGCTCTAATTACATTAACTGTTCCACTATGAGTATCCTGTACATTTACATATAATTCACTTTCTTTAGTAACAGGGTTTATCATTTCCTCTATTACTACATTTGTATCTTTTAGATACTCTCGAGCATCAGCTTCAGTATCAAATACTTTAAACTCTTCTTTCCCTTTAATTTTAACTATACATGCCATTATAACTCACAACTAATGATATATAAACCTTTATCTATTAACTCTTGAATAAAAGTATCTACTTGTTCTTCTGTTTTGCCATATTTTTCAAATAATTCTGCTCTATTTCTTTCAAGAGTATTTACAAAAATATCTCCGTTTGTGGAGTCCAATATATCAGAACTTAATTGGTCTATTGTAGACTGAACTTGTTCTGAAACTTCTAAATTTTCTTGATTGATAACAATATCTTTTAAAGTTCTTCAGAAAACTTTTGGGTCTGCCACTTCTGATGGTTTTTCAACAGCCACATCATTCAAATACATGTAGTAATTAAGTGCTAATTTAAGCTGCCTATAGGTGTCGGAGGTAGCTGTAACCTTTCTCCTCATTCCTATTTGTAATGTTGGAACTACATTTCCGTTAATAGTTGCTGTATTTACTTTAGCTAATTCCTCCTGGTCATAATTAAAAAATATAGTATCAAAATTAGTAACTCCAAATAAATCATGTAGGATTATTCTTAAATCAGATGTACTTAATATTTGATCCTCATTTTCCACTACTTTTAGTGTCAGCAACAAATCTTTTAGCTCTTCATTCCCTTTAGTAAATGTGATGGTATTTATTTTTTCAATGGGGTCCAATGTATAATCCCCATTTACAAACTCATCTCCTTGCTTAACATATATACCAGAAGAAGTACGTATTATACTCCCTTCTGGAAGAACAGAGGTTAATTCCTGCCCATTTACAAGAGTATTACTAAATATAGGTTCCTGATTGTTTCAATATCTTAATTTCTTTTTATCAGAACTTTTATTACTATAAAAATCTATAGTTTCTGTAGTATCTGAAGTAACTCCAAATCATTTTCTAAATAAATCTTCAGAATCTTTAGGATCCACCTTGATGTATCTCCCATTAACTATATTATACCAAGCTTTTCCAGCCAACAAATAAGATCTTCCTGAATCACTAAGAGTGAATGGAGTATATAGTTTATTTATTCTACTAATATCTAAAGTCTCTTCAGTTCCAGCATTCAGATTTAAAACTTTTATTGTGTTTTTCTCATCTCTTGACTGAACTATATAATCCATTCCTTTAGATTTAACCAAATATCCAACAACTCTTTTTGTATCTGTTTTCAGGGTATTTTTAACTTCTTCTGAAGTCATATCTACTACAGATTCATAAGGAACATATAGAGTAGCAACAAGTTCTGGAAGACGATTATTAGCTAGCCAGGTTAACTGTTTATAAATATCTTCTATTGAAGTATCCCCTTCTTTGGCGTATAAGTTACTAATAATTTCAGAAACTCTTGAAGATCCCTCTTGCAATTCTAAATACGACTTATAAAGGATTTTAACTTTAGGTTCTTTATAAAAGAAGTTATTTCCTGTTAATAATAGAGCCCTTTGTTTAGTAAAGCCGTACCAATTTTTTGTATCCCCTCAACTTGGAATTACTAAAGCATTTCTTTGAAACTGATTAGCATCATATGACTCAAAATCATCTAGTGCCCAGTTTAATTCAGAATTTCCAACAAACTTATTTATAAACTCATCTTGAGATAGACTGGAGGTCAGTCCCCCAATATATAACTCTTGATTAGTCTTTTCATTAGATAGGGAATTCAATATAGTATCAAATAATGTGTACCTATCTACATTATCACCTTCAACTCAATATCCAACTGGAAGAGTTCCTCTGGTGATAAAGTTATAGATAAGTTCCCAATCTGAACCTTGTACAGACTCAGATTGGGGCCCATCATTCATTATTTTAAATATATTATCTCTAACTTTAATTTCAATACATGCCATACTAACATAATTTTATAGTTACAATACCTTTAGCAAAAGCACTTGATAATGCATTTCTATGTAATAATACTTGCATACCAAAGTTCTTAACAGATACAAATAAAGGTAAATATGTTGGATTCACAGCTCAAGATGGTCTTTTTGATCCCATAGAACCTATTAATGGATCGAATGAATCCTCATATATATCATACCCAGGAAGTTCTTTGTTTCTTCCAAAAATATCTTTTAAATCTGGAATTTTATTTACTTCCTCTAAATTTGCATATGTTGAAACTGCTTTATCATATTTATTAACGTATCTAACCCATTTTGAAACAATACTATCTGGGTCTTCGATATTAAGATCCCCATCTAAAAGCATTGTAATGGAATTTCCTCCTGCTGCATGCTTATTTACTAATAAATCATAGATATACATCCATTCATATATAGAATGTCCATTTATAGTATCATTCTGAATACCATAAAAATTATTTTTTATAATCTCTATAGTATCTTCATACTGTGGATCTGATAAATTAACTCTGGACCCAATAAATGTGATTCTTTCTCCAAATAATGGATTATGAATAGAATTAGCTATAAGATTAGAAGCAAAACTGTTATTAGGATATCGTCTCTTTAACTCTGGAATAATAACCCTTTCTATATAGGGTTTCAGAGAAATTAACCCATCAAATGTATCTGTAGACAACACTATTGGAGTATCCGTTACAACCTCCTCAACAGAATTATTATTGTTGATTCTTTTCCAATATCTATTAGATTCATATTCAAATGGTTCACTTATAAAGAAGTCGAATATCTTTCTATCATTAACTAGTCTAAGAAGAGATCTTAACACAGTGTCATCAACCTGATAATCTCTTGAAAGATCTTTATAAGCGATTGTGTATGTATTATCAATATCCTTAGATAGTAATTGCATATTACGCTTAAACTGAATTGGAACTGAAAACATCTCCCTATAATGAGGAACTGAATTAATAATATCTAATAAATTAAAATTAATCTTAGATTGATCATAAATGCCAATTCACTCTTTAGCATACACTGGATCATTTAAAAATTTCTCAAAAGAAAAAAATCTTTCAGTTACAGCCTTTATAGTATTCTCAATCTTTAATTGGAATAAAAGAGGTGAACCAAATTCAACCTGAATTCCTCCATTAATTCCAAGAAGTTGACCTAGGCTAGTTAATTCCTCTGCTCCTGCAAATAATTTTTCAAGAGCTTTTATTTTGGCAGAAAATTCTGAATTGTTTACAGGCTTACCTAAATATTCCCCATATAAAGTTTTTACTCTTGCTAGAGTTTTCCTTGTAGAGAGAATTTTGCTGATTTTACTTATGGAAGTTTCCTTATTAAAAAGATCTCCTCTACTAATAGTTATTAAAACATTAATTAAAGGGTCAGTAAAAATGGCGGCTGCCTGATCTAAATTCACCCCTAAAGATAAGCAAAATTCGTAAGCTGGCAAAATCTCAGGAGTAGCATTTAGTAAGTCCATTTTCATTTCCTTAGCATTATCCGTAGATGAACTGATAACACTAGAATTTATAGTTGTAGGAATGAAATCCCCTATTTTAGAACCTATAGGAACTAATTGTAGTTTTTCTGGACTTTCTCCTATGAAGAAAGAATGAATTTCTCTATCCCCAATAGTTTCTGATACTGTTTTTACATAAATCCCATCATTAAGATGAAGAGCTTCAGTTCTCTCATCTGTAACCTTAGTATCTATTGTCTCCCAGCCCTCAAATAAATTATAGAGATATTCATAAGATGCCAAATTTAGAGTTTGCCCTGGATAACCAAAACTTACAATATTTTTACTACCTGCTCTTCAATCTGCTGGCAAAGGTATTTGAATATAATTGGCAACATTATCCCCAGCTTCCTGTTTTAAATTATAGTAATAAGTTAAAGCATAAAAAGCTTTTTGAGCTACTGCAGAGATACCAATATCTTTTTTACCAACAGATGTAGTTTGATTAACAAAAATATCAGTTAAAGGATTAAGGTGATTTCTTTTAGCTGCTTCAAGGTTTCTATCTTTAACAGTATCATTAACTGGGTCCATGGTAGTAGGATCAGTAGATGCCATTAATGTTCTTGGATCTCTATAAATTCCTTTAATCGATTCTAGAATATAATTTTGCATTGCTTGGATCTGATCTGAATTAGAATTCTCTAATCCAGAGCGTGCAACTAACTCATCCTTAATTATTGAAAATGCACTCTCAACTCTTCTTCCAATTTCTTTAGGATCTAACCTTCCCCATGCTCTAATAGTGTCCTCATCAGCTGCTATATTTACTCTAACTAAGTTATTTATGTCAAGCAAGTACTCTTTGTTTAACCTAATATCAGTTGTATCCAGATAACCAGATATTTTTGAAATTAAATTTGGAAGTTCCTCAAAAGTATTATTTAAAATAATATTTCCAAGTTCTACATTTATTTCTAATTCTTCATTAGATAGATTTATTCCCAAATCAGAGGTAGAGGCAATAATTGTTAATTCTCCCTCTTTCATTTCCTTATATATTCCATTTCTATTCAAAGCTGCCATTATAGCATATGCCTTATCAGCGTCATAGTCACTACCCTCTAAGAATACATTCATATTCGGAACCATAGTAACATTGTTGCCCCAAGGTAGATACCCTACAGTTTTTATAACCATAGCAAATGCAAGTGCTTGTGCAGGAATACGAGACATTACAGCGTCATTAGACTTTAGCCATGAATCATATTGTTTTCTAGCTACCCTGTCAAATATCTGATCTACATTATCCGAATTAAGATTATATAAATGTTTTCTAGATAATGTACTGTCACTCCTATAAAAAACGAAAGGATTAGAATCTAAGATAGTATTAAGATCTTCCTCGTTAGTATAGATCATTTCTACTGTGATTTTGCCTTCAGTATATTTATATAACTTAGCATTATCAGGCCATTTGTATAGTTTATTTCCTAAAGCATCCAATCTGAAACCATCTTCATCTACAACTGGAATAGTTAATTTATATACACTAAGATCTAGCAATGAAGGATCTGTAATTACTGCAGTAGGTTTTCCATTAGAAGCATACATTAAGTAATTATATGGGACTACTATATTCTGAAATTTATCCTGAAGCTTTTCTTCAAAATAAGCTTCCTTCTTTTGTAAGATTTCAGATACATTCATTCCATCAATTCCAAAAGCATTTCTATAGTTATTAGTAGTTAATCGCTCTTCTTCCTTAATAACATATTCAAAGGTATCCATTGGGGTAACTCCTTCTGGAAGCTCTTTATTTATAATTTCAGTGTTCTTTGAAGCTATGGCATTAAGTACAACATCACTAAAATACTTTTGTAATGATTTCTTTAAATTAAATAATTCTTGGAAAGTGTAGGATTGTCCATTGTAATTAGTGGTGTCATTTTTGCCCATAGAGTCCAGGATATTAGAAATATCTGCAATTTGCTGCATGGTTTTAAAATGATACATACCAATAATCTCAGATCCATTAGTAATGAAAGCTTGTTTAGAACGTAAATTTCTAGGTAAATCAAGAGCTCTTACATAAGTAAATCCTTTAAGAATATTATCTCTTACAGTATTTAACTTATCCCAAGTATCAATAACTATTGGTTGACCACTTCTTGTTACAGGATTTACTAAGTAGTAGACATCTACAGGCATCACTTCATATGGAGATACTTTTTGGGCTTCTATGTAATCTTCTCTAATTGAAGATTTAGATTCATCTTCCCAAACTAAAGAACGTAAATAATCCTTGATGTTCATCTCTGAACCATCAGGAAGATATTTAATATCATCCTTAAAATAAGTAATTCCAGACTCATCTTCATATAACATACACATATTATGTGAAGGTACTAAAACGTCACCTCTACCTGACCATAATCTTGCTATGAACTTATTGAAATAAGAACCTACAGTAGTATGTAGTTTTCCAAGCATTTGGTGGTCACTATAAGGAGCTTTATATGGAGATGGTAATTTGGGGTTTAGATGCTGAATTTCTCTCATTAATTCATTAGCTAATCCCATAACATCCAATGTAGGGTCAGCAAAGATTCTTTCAATCTTTTTTCCAAATAAATTATCCAGTTTTTCTTGAGCTATACGTCTAGCATTTTCATCTACCATTGACATGGGATCTATAAAAGTTTTTTCCTTTAAAATAGAAACCATTTTACTAAGATTCTGATAGATGTACTTAACTTTTTCTGGAACATAGTTATTCTCAGCAATAAATGATATTAACTGAGTAATCTCATGGATTTCTCCATCTTCTGCACTATGGTCAGGATCTAATTGAATACCAAAATTCTCAATATTCATTTTCACCGTATATCGCTTACTTAGATCCTTTTCAGCTACTCTAAGATCAACAACAGGTGTCTTTGCAGATTTTTGAGATGATGAGGTTGGGAAATAATGAACAATAGTCTTTTTAGCATATTGGTCAATATTGTTTTGAGAGTCTATACTATCAGTATTGTTAAGCCTCGTACCTAATCTATTCAATAATATAGTCATGGTATCCATAGATTGCTCTCCATAAACTCCATTTTCATTACAGCTATACTCACCTCCCAGAATATCTTTCCATATAGAATATAAGTTATTATTGGTAGATAGTACATCAGTAGCTCCAGTTACAGAATTATACTTCTCATATTTTAGGGTGTCAGAACTTTTATCATAAGTAACATCGGAAATTAAGTAAAGTACTCCATTTTCTTTTACAAAGATATCATCTAGCTCCTCAATTGTATTTCCATCATAATCAACAATTTCATTATCCTCATTAACAGAATATAAGGGATTTATTTTAGTTCCTTCTAAAGATAGTCTAACAAATAATATAGGGTCAATTCCTCCTACAGCTGTAATATTGTCATCAGAGAACTTTCTAAGCCATGCATTATCGATGCTGAAGTCTGCCAGCTTAGAAAGGTACGCAAATCCTTTTTCAGGATCTAAAGAGTGCATTAGTAACTTTAAATCATTTCCTTTTGGTTTTACATCAGTTATTGATTGTTTAAGAAGATTATCACTAAATCTACATGAAAACATAGCACCGTCTGCTACGTCTAAAGAAGTTCTGAATCCTTTTCCAGAAGATGCATTACCAGAATATGCAAACATTTCTGCAACATCATTTGCTATAGTCATAGTATTAATCTGATTCGGCAATCCGCTCAATACATTAGGCATACAAGAGTGCATAGTTGCAGTTAATGCAACCATACGTTTTACCATAGTTAAATGAGACCCAGAATCCATACTAATATAATCCTTACCCTTATTTTTATGAGATAGAGGCACTCCAACAGTATTAGCTAGAATATTTTCACTTAAAACATTTTTTATTAAGAAATAAGTATATAAAGGAGATTTCTTAGCACCCTCTGTTAAATTTCCATCAGTGGTTAGAAGATCTCTTACATTAATTGTAGTTTTATCATCTAACTTAATTGTAGGTAAAATTACAGATAATTGAGATAAGAACTCTTTATATATGGAATCAAAAGGTGCTTTTTGATTGAAAAGGTCAACAGAAGCCATCATATAAGGAGAAATCTTAGCTGTTCCTTTATTTAAAACATAATCATGGACCATTGCTATGTTTTTATTTGTTCCATATTGGTTATTGAACGCAAACAAAGCATCATTTATAGCATCTTCTCCAATGTTATTTTTCTGTAGATAAGCATTTATACTATTGGCTGCAGATATAAGATCTTCTAAAGAGTTCTCTTTAGCATTAGCCTTAATATCTATTGTAAGAGGAATATTGAAAAGTAATGCAAAATCTCTGATAGTATTTGTCAGATTTTGTGCATAGATATTTCTAAGCTCACTTAATACTTTAGATTCTATTTCAGAATTATTTTTTCCAAAATAGTTTTTAATAGCTGTTGAGCTAAATTCAAATAAAGGAATCCTAGGTTTATCTGAAGGAGTAATTGCCTGTATTCTTATAATAGAATCTGAGGAATTTTTCCAACTATTCCAGAAGTCTTCTATAAAAGCTAATTTAAAAGCTTCGGGATTACTTAAATTACCAACATCCTTAATTACTTCCTCTCCATTTATAGTAGTTCTTACAGTTGAACGGTAGACTGTTCTTAAAAATAAATTCTCTTCAGAATTTTTTTTATGCTTGAATAATATAGTTTGCTCAAATGGAGATACTGGGGCCTCTATTCCAGCTTTCTGATACTGTTGATTAACCTTCTCTTTTCTTAGTTTATTTCTATAAATCTGTTCCTGCACCGTTCCAGCAACACTTGATAATCCAATCATTGGGAGAGCTTTTCCTAAAGCATTTTTAGAAGAGCCTTTAATTGAGTATGGATTATAAGCATTGATTTTGTTTAATACCACTAAGATTTTTCTAGCCCTTTTATCTTTGCCTTGATAATGCTGTAGGAAATCAGAAAAGTGTGTATCAACTGTTTGATTTTTAAAATCAACAATTTGTTGAATTGCTTCTTTAAATGCTTCAGCAGATGCCGCATCAATATCAACGGATTCTCCAAATATTTGTTGGGAGACACTACTTAAAGTATCTTCAGAAACATTTGCATCCAGGATATATTTACCACTATCAGTCCGAATAAAAATACCTTGGAATACTGGATTATCTAAGTCAAATAATCCAGAACTAACATAATCACTTAATTTTCCGTATGCAGTAGAATTCTCATCTATTGAAAGACTTAAAACATCAGCAGTTCCAGATAGATTATAATCTATATATGTATTAGTTCTATATTTATCGAAGCTTTTTAAGAAAATATCCACAGGATTAAACCCTGTAAACTCTGTTAACTGTCTCTTGGAATTTTCATAAAAATCGGTAGCTTCTCCATCAGAATAAATCCATCTATCAAGAAAACTATGAAGAACATTTTGATAAAGCTCAGAATGAGCTCCAGTATTACTATATTTTCCTACTAAATAATCAATTAAAGAGTAGGGATTTTCCAGATACCCTATATACGCATCCTCAGGCATAGCATTAATCTCTTTAGAAATAGATGCAAAAAGAGTACTTCTATTTAAGGTTCTATTATTGAGCCTGTCTTCTACCTCTCCATCAGCGTTAAACTTACATAATGGGGTTGCTTTTAGCATGATTTCAAGCATAGCATTAAGCTCAGCCTCTTTATCATCAGTATCTTTCCAATCATTTCTAATATCATGCTTAACATTAAACTCATATAATCCAGAATCAGTATTATAATGAATTATGTCTTTAAACCAACTTTGAACAATAGTAGGAAGGTGATTTATAATTAGGTAGTTAGCTAATAGATTTGGGCTCTTAAAATATTCTTCTTTTTTTAATTCTATAGTTAAGTAGTTAACTAAAGGTGAAATAATATCATCTGTATAACCTGCATATCTTTTTGTTGTCCTAATTAATGCCTTTAATGAATTATTTAATTCAGAATCACTTCTGACAAGATATCCTGGCCCGCTCAATATACGTTCTAATATAATATTTCTAACTAGTTTTTTAGTCTTATTGTAGGCTATTCCATTTAAAAGCCCATCATTGGAAAAGAAAGACATTAAGTTTTCTAAGGCATTAGGTCCAGCTGTATTAGTTTCTTCTGCAAATAATTCATTTAGTCTGTTTTGCACAAATGAAACCTCCAGTCCATTTTGTCTGGAGATTTCATTTGCAACAGAACTAATTATTTGCTCCTGCGAAAGTTCTGCTGAGATATTATTTCGTATTCCCTGCAGTATTTCTCGTTCACAAAAATTCATAATTAATTAACATATTTTAATAACATTGTTATCTTCTAATATTACTTCTATTTGATCTAAACTTTGTTGTTCTGCATTTGATAAGTTAGGAATTTCAAATTTAGAACGTTCTCCATTTAGAATTTCAAATAATTGTGTTAATACCATATTTCCAGTTTCAGGGGAATTCTCCTGCAGAATTTCAATTATTAAATTTATATTCTCAAGGACTTTTGGCTTTAACGTTGGTTTTTTGATTTCTGAAGTTTTATTTTGTTCTTTATTACTTTTGTTTAAAGCCACTAAGGATTTATAGGTAATTACCCTCCGTTCCTCTGCTGGAGGAGCTTCAGTTTCTATTGTTTGTGAAATTCTCTTAAAATCATCAGCAGTAAAAGTATCTACAACATGAGCATAAATCTGAGCTGGCTGAATTACTTTTGAATTAATATGGAAACTTGCTGCTTCTTGAATAGATAAGCTATCACCTTTGGCATGGATTGATAGACCATTATCTTTTAAAAGCTTTGGGAATACATGACCACTAAATACTTCCAAGAGTTTCTTGTTAGCATATTTAATTCCATTGGTCTTTTCTATGATCTTACTCCATCCAATTCCCATAGAATCAGTTACATAAATATCCCTTAGATAATTCATAAAGGCCTCACTCTGCAATAAGTTCTTACCATCAGTAATAAAATAATTATTACTAATTTTAAATTTATCTCCATATAAAGCAATTCTACTTAAATACTCTAAAAGGGTTTCCTCAGTTTGCTGTGCTCCACTTCATACAGAGTACGCATTTACTAAGTCTTCTTTATATTTACTTCAATGCTTTCTAACATTTTCAGCATCCCTTTCATTAAAGTATCTTTCATTATTTCCTCATTTAGTCTTTGGGTCAGAGATAATGGAACTTAGTCGTATTAACAATAATCCTAATTGATGTCCAATAGCAAGGTTATAGGCCCCTCTATTACGGCTTGTTGCTAGAATAGTATTTGTTTGAAGACCATTAAGAGTATAATCAAAATCCTTCTCAGATTCAATTACTTCATTATCATAAGTTAATACAGAAACAGTCCACTGGGCTTTATTAGCTAATAATTCTGCAATTTTACTCTTCTTATCCTCAGGATTCAGAGAGTTATCTTTAAGAACTACTAATATGCTTTCAAGTTGTTTATTTCTCTCAAGTATCTGATTTAAGTATAAAGTAGACTTAGTTTTTAAGTCTGCAGAAATATTTTGAGAAGTATCCCCAATATTTAAAGATACAAAAGAACAAAATCTTCCCTCTAAATCTGGAACAGATCGTGCTTTCCATTGTTTCTTTGGATCCACTGTATTTAGTTTACTTCTATCTAATGATAGTAATTCAGTTATTGGGCCAAATTCCTCTGGGCTACTGTATAATCCACTTTGAACAGCTAAACTTTCAAAACTACTATAATTATTCTTTAAATTAGATAGAGCTTCCAAAATTTGGTTAACAGGAACAATAGACTCATCTCCCTTTGCAAAATAAAAAGCAGCAGTGGTTGAAGCAAAGTTATATGCATCCGTTTTTGAAGTTTCAGATACATTAAACTTTCCGCCTTGATAAACTATATTAATATATCCAGGATCGTTAGTTTCCCTATTCTGAATAGCAATAGGATTAATAGCCCTTGAAAAAGTAATCTTAGAAGGATCAATAGAATAGTATTTTGGTTTAATTATACTATTAACTGAAGATTTCGCTAACTCCCCTATAACTGAAGCTGCTTTTGATAACGCTAATCCCCCAGTTGTAGAAGTTTCAGGATTTTGGAACATTCCTAAAGTAATATCTACAGGTGTCCCTTCCACATTTACACTATATACAATTCATGGATGAACTCCATTTAGATACTTATCATCTCTAAATTTATTTCCAAGATTATATAAGTCTTCTGTTCTATTATATTGAACTTTAATCCTAAATTCTCCAGATTTCAAGTGTTCAGGTAGTAATTTTTCATACATTCCTTTATTACTACGATCTGTAAGAATTTGATATAAAAGATTTCTCACTTTATAATATTCACCGAAGTCTATCCCTAATTGTTTAACATAGTCAGCAGTGAATTCTACACTTGGAATAAATCCAGGAGTAGCTTGAGCAATAGAAGTATTGACAGCAACCTCAACTGTTGGAATGGTAACTTTAGGAGCACCTTTTGCTTCATATGGAGCTACATCAAGTATTTCCATTCCATCAAGGACTTTCATTTTGAAATCCTTAAATGTTGCTATAGCTTCCTGGGTCAATCCGTTTACAATAGGTCTAAATTCAGACTTATCATTATGCTGTTCAACACTAGCTCTCCATACTTCTCCTCTTCCTTTAAGATTATCAAGAACAATAGGCTTTAAAGAAACAATTCCGTGTCTATGTCTAGTAAATATAGTATATAAATCCTTTAACTTACTTAGAGTTTCTAAAGTTAACTGAACATTTTCTTTTCCATTTTGGAAACTATTATCCACAATATTTAAGTCATAATCTGAAATAGTATAATCCCATTCCGATCCTTGGATTTCTCCTACATTAGAAGCAAAGGTTATCCCTGGATATTTACTACTGAAATTATCTTTAGATAGTTCCTTAACATTATCAGATAATACTAAGACTCTAGTCTTAGGATCTAAGTTATGTGAAGCAAAGAATTTTTCAATATACTCTTGAGTTAAAAGGGCCTCATCAAATTTAATTCCTTCTAGTTCAGTATCAGATTCATAGTAAATGAAATCAGATAAGTTATCAGTTCTTAACTCCTGAGAACCATAGGAATTAGCTTCAAATAATTTCTCAAAGTTTAAATTATTTCTTCTAGAAATATCAGTACTAGCTCGTTTGGATTCAGCTAATTGTAGAGTAGCATTTGCATAAATATAATCTATATTGTCAATACTTCCATGCTGTTTAGTATCTCCAAAATATGCAATGTCTATATTATACTTTGAGCATAATTCATCTAAGCTAATTAAATCTGCAGATGAAATATTAGTTGCTTCATCAACTATAATAATGCTATTTTCATACTTGTTTCTAAAAGTATCTACATTAGAAGAATCATTTAGTAATTCAGAAATTAAAGTAAATTCCGAATTTTCTGGAAGAACTTCAGATAAATTTTTTACTTGCTCTGCATTGTTTGCTGCAAATATACAATTTTTTTCTGGATTAACCGCCTTCAGTATTGAGTAAATTGAAGGGATTATTGCAGAAGTTTTACCTGTTCCTCCAGAACATGTTGATTTAATTGCATTATAGATAACTTTTGGAGTTCCAGGAGTAGAATTTCAAGTTTTAGCTACAGTATCAATCCAAAGTTTTGCATCCTCTTTATCTGCTCTTAAAAAGAACTTTAACACATGAGTGATTACTTCTTCTTGAGAATCAAATGGACATTTAGAATCGTTGGCTTTAACATATTCCTTATAAGCCTTATTTACTAAATCAGTATTTCCATATGAAGAATTCATTAAGTAAATAAAGAAATCCTGGTCTGCAAATGGGATTTTGTTATCTGTAGATATAATTGAAGTATCTGTATATAACTCTGTGCCTGAAGTTTTTAAGTTATCAACAATCCAATTAATTAATTCCAACTTACTTTCTGTATCCAAGCTTTTATATAAGCCAGAAAAACGTCTTTCAAAGTCAGATAACTGATTTCTATAATCAACCCCAACACTAATAAAAGCATCATCTCCCTTTAAATCGGAGATATCAGATAACGTAACAGAATATCCTGCAAATAAAGTATTTTTAACAAACTCTGGGGCATTTTCCCAGTTCATCATGGACTGAATACTTTGCAGTTTTGCATGACTTAGAGCAATAGCTAACTGCTTCTCTTGATTGATTACAGCTCCTCTATTTACCTTGTCTAATTCAATAAACTCATCTAATGTTCTATTAAGTCTTGCAATTTTTTCATTAATAAGGCCAATAATATTAGGATCTAATTGAAGCATTTCAATGTTTAATCCCTTTTCCTTAAATGCTTTATTGAGGAAATTATTTGCTCCAAATGGAGTTCCCATTAATAATGTTCTATAATTAACATCTGCTCCCATAGAAACAGACTTAAGAATATTTAATGCAGATTTTATATCCTCTATGGTAGAAGATAATTCTCCATCTAAAGTGTATTGATTTCCTAACTCCTTAGACCTTGTAGCTTCTCTATTAATAAAATCGTTGATCTTGATTTGTTTTGGATTAATACTTTCTAAAATCCCATCAACAATATTATTAACTCCATTAGTATCAATAGTTGGTAAAGCCTCAATTGATAATTCCTGTCCTAAATTTTCTGTATTAGCTAAAGCTGAAAGTACTACTTGTCTAGCCTTATTAATAGCATCAATACTACTAAATCTATTTATGATTGTTCGTTCACTATCAGTAAGCTGTCTCCAAATACTTTCAAAATCAGAACTTCCTTGTGCCTTATCCCTTGCGGATTGAAATAATTCTACATAATGATCAAATATGTTATTTGTAATTATTTCTCCTTGATTTTCAATAGCTGATTTTAACTCTTCTGACATACTGTCAAAAGTTAAAGATTGAATAGCTGTATCTCCCCAAAAATCAGGCATTGCAGAAGTCAATCCTAAAAGTCTATATGCAATATTAATACTTTGTCCTGGAGATAATTTAAGATCAACAAGCTCTCCCTGTAATTGAGAAGCTACCTTTGTCATGTCTAGTAAAACATCCTCTCCAGTAATAGTATCTGTTGAAGAGAGTTGCTTAGGCCAAACCTTTCCATTTTTTACAGTACTTTGCAGTATAGCAGCATTATAATTTTGAAATTCTAAAGCTAGATTTTGGAATTTAGTTTGAATACTTGGATTAGAAGCAATGTTCTTATAAACATTCCAAGCAGACATATAATTAAGCTCAGTTTTTCCAGAACTATCATTATTAGAAATAATTTCATTTACTTTTTCTTGTAGAGTTCTTGGAAGATCATCATAATCCTTTGCATATAAATTTTGAGCCCATGCATTCTTTGAAGTAGGAGTAAGACTGTCTAATATTTCCTTATTAGTCTCTAACATTAAGCGACCAATATAACTATCATCTTTTCCTTGAACTAGATTTCTAACTTGATCGATTTTAAAATTTAATATTTCTTGAAGAGTCCCAATTTGTTTATCAAGATCTGCTTCTGATGAATCCTCCATATTAGCAACTTTCTGACTTCTTAAGCCTTCAAGATCAGCATATAATTGAGAGATTTCATTGGTTCTATTAATATAATCGTTAAATAGAGAATCTTGCAAACCTTTCGAATTTATTCAAGCAGCTCGTAAACCTCTAATTAATTCAATATTTCCAAACTGCTTATAATCAATTTTTAAGTTATTGTTAGATAAGAAAGAATCAAGATCAATTATAGCTTTCTTTAAAGAACCAAAAAGAACACTATTTTGAGACTCCTCAGAATTTGCAGCGACCACAGAATCGTTGAACGCAGATAAATTAGAGCTAATTAAAGGAGTTTTTTGAAGTTTATCAATCTCAGAAAGAATTAAATCCTTTTTCCCTTGAGAAACATATGTTACTAATTCCTTGGAGATTTCACTATTGTTTCCTAGCATCTGCCTCCAATTTTTATATGCTGCTTTATCAAATATAAAACGATCACTTAATTTAAATATAGCTCCACCAAGAGCACCACCAAAGAAAGCTGTTCCATAACGTGACAAAGGATCACTAGCTAAATATGTATAATCATGGTCATATTCCTTACCTGTAAAAACGGATTTAAGATCATTCCATCCTTTACCTATTTGGAAAGCAATATCCTGTGCTCCTTCTTCAGCAACCTCCTCAAGACCCTCATTTAATGCTCCTGCAGCAATTCCAAAACGGCCAGATTTTACAGCATAGACATGATTTTTAAGAAATGTAGAAATACTATTACCCCACTTTTTAAAGAGATTTTTCTTAGCTTCTCCTGTTGCATTTTCAACCAATTCTTTAGACATTACTTTAGCATTATTTCTTAAGTAATTGTCTACTAATAGCTTTATATCCCTCTTTAACTCATAGTCAGGAGTATTATATAGCATACCTCTAAAATAGTCAGTTTGAAATAATGCTCCTATACCTATATAAGTTCCTAAAGAAATCATGGATGATGTTTGAGTATCAAATCCATAACTGCGTGCAAGGTTGTAAGTATCTTCAGTAGAAGTAGCTATTAAATAAGCACGGCTAATTGCTGTACTTACTTTAGTTGCATTATTGATAACTTTTTCTACATTCCTATATATAGGACTAGCCTTAACTAAAGAATGTAATACATCTGGATTACTTTTTAAATATGCAATTCTTTCAGAATCTCCTGATAACAATGTTGTTAAAGTAGCTGTTTCTGCAGATTTTTCTGCTTTCTTTAGCATTCCCAATCTTTTTGGGATTTCAGCAATTAATCTTTGTTGTCTTAATTGCATAAATGAATCTACTGCTAGATCCATAATATTTTCAAAACTAAAGAAATGGTCTTGAGCATAATCGGAGGTAGACCTTCCAAATTTTCTCATATTATTATCCCACCTATTTAAAGTATCAAACTGTACATCTTCCGAAAAGAAAGAGGTAAAGGTCTTTAATATTTGGGGCATTACTCTAGTAAGATTTACTGCTGCTGAAGTATATGCAATAGTGGGACCTACATATGGAATTAATAAAGAACCTCCAATAACTGCAGCACGTAAAATTGTTCTTGGGATATTTGAATCAAGACTGTCAGAATCAAAGATGTCAATTTTGTTCCATGCACTATTATCATCTGTAAGAACCTCAGACCAAGTAACAAATTGCTTGTTTAAGTTTTCTTTATTTCCTGCCTTTTCAGCGTAGAAGTTACCAAATTCATCAGTTTTCCATTCTCCAGCTTTATGCAGAACTTTTTGCTTGGTCATTGGATCTATATGTTCCCCATCCTCATCCCATGTAGCATATACTAGGCCTTCTTCATTTAATAATCCAAATGCACCTAACTCATTTAATGTCTTTGAGGACCATGTATTCGTTTCTGGATCAAAATACTGATTAGTTTGTGCTGCTTCCCTATTACTAATAGTTGGGTCAGACCATTTATTCCATACCGTTAAACCTCTGGATTGCTTTAATGGATTTGGAGTAATTGAAGCAATAATATGTTGATCTTTTACTTTACCAAAGTTAGTAGTAAAATTGGAACTTGATTTTTCATAACTATCTAATACAAAGTTCTCAGAATCAATTGCACTTAAGTATTCAAACTCCTTTGATATCGCAGTATAAAATTTGTTGAAGGTATCCTCATCAAAATCTCCATTATCCTTTGTAAACCTTTCTTTAACCTTAGTTTTATTTTTATAAAACTCTGGAGTTTCCATTTTTGAATTTAATGGAGTAATTCCTTCAGTTAAAAGAAAAGCTGGGTCTTTGTCATCATTTAATAATCTTGACGCAAACCAATCATTTGTTTTCGCATTATTTTCCATATTCTAGTCTAAATCTCCAGCAGTTGTTCCCGCTAAATTTCTATTATATAAACCTGTTCCATAATCATATCCTCCTCCCAATCTAACTGCATCTTGTCTTGCTTTTATTACATCAGTGTTTGGTTTAGGCATGTATGCAGCACCTCCTGCAACCAATACCTCATTTTGATTATCTTGCATTGGGATAAATAACATACCCTGATAAGATTTTCCAAACCATCCTGCAGTTAAATCAACTTTAGATTTATTCTTATTATTTGGATTAAGATTATACGCGCTTCCTAAATTTTCAATAACTGAATCATCTACAGGACTCAGCATAGACGAATATTTCAAATCCTTATTCTTAAAGGAATTAGCAGCAGTTGAAGTGTAAGCAACTTGAGTCCAATATCTTCCAAGAGTTTCATTTATAGGCACTCCCACATCTAAAGCCTCATTATAAGTAAATCCATTGTCCTCCCAGATCTTTTTCTTAGCTTCTGCATTAGTAATTCTACTTTTTATAATCTGATCTTGAATTTCACTCATTTGCTTCATCATACTAAGATCTAGTTCTCCATCCTGCTTAATTGGAAGATACATTACTGTTCCTCCACGGGTGTTATCAACAATTATGTCTTTTCCAGCAAATGCCATGTTATCTATAGGTAAATCTCCAATATAAGAAGTTCTCCTTGTATCAATAAGTCCTTTAGAAATTAAATTATTGAATGACTCATCCCCTAAAGTTACATTATCAATAGCAGTATTTTCTTTACCTTCAATAAAATTATAGTGTTTAGCTGGAACATTGAAACTAACGTTGCCCCCTGGCATTACTATATTCGTATTTCTGTATGATCCTCCATCTTTAGTTACAAAGTCTCCCCAAACTTCTTTTATTTGTGAACCTGCAGAATTATCGCTTCCAGAACCACTACCTTTAGTTGGATCTTTAATAGCATTAACTTTAATAGAAGTATCTGTATGTTCAAATAAAGCTTCTTTTAAAATACGTGTAACATCATTCACATCACTTGGATTTAAACCTTCTGCAGCTGTTGTAGCACGTAACACATTTTTTGCATTAGTGTTTAAGTTTTTATATAAATAAATTATTGCAGAATTGATATCTTGGGCGGCTTTTGAATCAGAAGTTTCTATTTCATAAAGTCCATCAGGGCCTAAACTCATCAATGCTTCCAATCCTCTTTGAACCTGACCTCCAGCCTTAACTGTGTATCCTTTTTGAGTACTTGTTCCAAACTTTTTAATTGCACCTATTACTTGTTCCATAATAGACTTCATCCCTATTGAATTTGATAAATCATGTAGAATTGATTCATCAAATTTTAACTCAGGATCCCTCTCTCTTAAATGTATTAGTTCTGCATTAGTTAAAACTTGATACTCTTCTGGATGCTTACTATAATCTGTTGGAGTAACCTTTTTTACCGATTCTCCGTCATATACATATAAATTCCCATCATTAGAAATAGCAACATCGGAACCAGTATTTTCTACTTTAATTCTATCTGTTGCATTTTTATATAGTGCATTATTATGTTGTAATCTATTTGCTAATGATCTGAGTCTGATTAATTGACTCATTGTGTTTGTTTTTTTCCCAGAGAAGATATTAGTTGAATCTTGCAAGAAAGATTGTGCTTGGCTTAGAAAATAATCAACATCAGTAGGAATCCCATTCTCTCCTAATACTTTAATGATCTCTTGTTCTATTAGTTTATCGTCTTTCTTTTCAGAAGAAGGAGAAGTCGCAGGTTCTCCCTGCGACTGTCCCATTACTTCTCTTGAAATTGGAGTATATGAAGCTCCATATTGATATTTTTGAATTTTCATTACGAAAGCATTTTTAATAATAACTTTATTAAATTATCATCCATTTTCTGAATAGCTTTTCTATAATCCTTTGCTTTATCTAAGATTGCCTGCTCATCAAAATCACGATATCGCTGAGTTATAGTTCCTCCTTTTTTCTTAATTACAGGAATTGTTCTATAAAAAGAAGGATTTCTATAGTAATCTCCTATTGTACTTTGAGGCATGTCAATAGTTCTACGTCTTCCAGTGAATCTACTACGACTATTCAAATAACTATTTAACTGAGATCTCATCATCATGTCATTTTGAAGATTTTGAATAGAACCAGAGTAATATTTCTCTAAGAATTTTTGACGTCCTGCTTCAGAGTCACCATAATCAGACTGCCAGTTTGGATTAGTAAGTTGCTCATTCTCCCAAGCCTTTTGAGCTTCTGCAGAATTAAATAACTCTAAATACGTTTTTAGAGCATTCTGTTGTAAAGCAATGTTATCTCTAACTGTAGTAGCTAATTGCTCATCCTGCTGATCTCTTACTAAATCCATTCTCTTTTGATCAATGAAAGGATTTATAATCTGGTTCCAAGCTGTAAATTGTTTAGCTGCTTTGTTTTGAGCTAACATATTTTCCATTTGGCCAAGAACTGCCTTATTGTAATCTGCTATTTGAGTGCGTTGATTAGCATATTTTCTTCTTGCAGCAAGGTCCTTATCATTAAATTCACTAATAGTTTGAGATAATCTAATATCTCTTTCATTAGCCAATTGATCAGCTTGTTGATCCCTCATAAGCCTTTCAACCATTACTTGATTAGGATCACTTGTGGCAGTTTTAAACTGACGAATATCCTTTATTCTATCCCCATACATACGAGCAATTCCCATATCTGTATATGGAGCATAGATTTCTGTTGGCATAGATCTTAATTGCCCTTGAGCTGCTGCTCTGATTCCTCTTGCTAACTCACGTCTCTGACGAGCATTTGAGATTAATCCCCCTGCTAATGAACCTAAATCTAATAAATTTTTAGGATTAAACGAAAAGCCTCTTCCATCAGAAGCACTTCCAGTAGAAACTACGTTATTAGATGCAGTGTTATTAGAAGATTCAGGCTTTGATACCTCCTCTTTAAGACTGAAGGTACTAATATTTCTATATGGATTTTTTAAATCTAAATAGGCATTTTCTCTCTGAGTCCTATTATACTGAACATTAAGAGGGACTTGATTTTCTATTGGTTTGAACTGATTCCTTCCTAAGAAAAGTTGAGGAGATGAAGAAGTTTTAAACATCGTTTTTGGATCAATTCCTGTTATTTTCTCTGCCATTAATCTCTGTCATGCCTCTTTTTGTGCTTGCCATGGTGTGATTACTCCTGTTTCCCATGCTGATACTATAGCAGGCTCTGAATCAAAAGAACCATAAGCTCCTTGATTATCCATAGGTTTACCAAAGAATTTTGATCCACCTTGAGCTTTAAGGATTTTGCCTCCCTTTTTAAACAGTTTTTGAGGTCTATAAACTAATCCTCCATTATTAGGTAATTCCTCCCATACTCCTGCAAATTTTGGAAGTAATATCCTAGATTTTGGAGGAGTAAATGTAGGAGTTCTAGTAAACACAGGAGAACGATAGAACCAGTCTCCTCCATGATTAGAATTCCAACGTAATTGTTCTGGTAACACCCAACCTTTACTCTGTACCTCTTTTGCAATATTAGGATTCTCCCCAATAAGTCTGCCTAGTGTTCTTAATTTAGATGTATTTCCATTAAGTTCAGATAATTTAAAATCTTTAGGTAAACTTCTGTTGGACATTCTTCATCTAAAATTCTTGCTGAAAGGATTATAACTTCCAGAAAAGGTATTAGAGTTTATATCCTCTATTACACCTTTGGCTTTATTAGTTAGCTTTCCTAGTTTCCCAGTAGATTCGGTCTCAGCTTTAGTAACTTTAGGAGCCTTTCCATTATATTTAGTCATTGTCAGACCTTGAACCTCATTTTTAATTCCTTTAATAGCAAATAATCCTGTACTTAAAGCCTTCCAATCATCCAATGTGCCTTTTCCTGCAGCAATGTTTCCAACAGCTCCAACAGCACGACTAGCTCCAGCTAACATTAATGCCTTCTTAAGTACTTTGGCAGAATTTTTTACTAGTTTAGCAGTTTTTCCTAACTTTCCAGCAATACCTACTCCAGGGAGTAAACTTATAGTATCCAATCCTAAGTTTAAAGCTAGACTTCCTAAATCTCCAAATTGGAAACCATCTCTAGAAACATCTGCTCCGAATTGTGCTAAAGAAGAGCCATAACCAATAGCTCCAGCTACAGGATTTCCTCCAGTAGGAATTGCTGCAACTAATGCAGCAACATCACCAGCAATACTAGCAATTTGTAATTTATCAGCTTTAGTTAAATCCCCACTGGCAACTTCAGCATTACTAGCAGCCTTTGAGGAATCTCCAACTTTATTTGCCTTTATAGAACTATCAATGTTCTTGTTTTCTACCTTTCCATAGTTAATTCTACCTCCAGATTGGTGCTTAGGAATAAAGATATTCTGAGGAGTTCTGTTCCATGGCTGACCATTTACTTCTGGAGTTTTAGTTGTATATCCTCTTCTAATTAATGAAGATAATCCTCCAAATAGTGAGAAATAATCAATTGCTTTGCCCCATCCAGTTTGACCTCTATAGTTTGGTCTATTAGATTGCAACTCATCAACCAAATCTCTATTAAGTGATCCTCCAAAGACATTATTAAATAACTGTGCATTTTCTGGTATCAATCCTTGAGAAACTAATTCATCAACTTCTTGAGGAGCTAGCTTATAAGGTTGATTCATTCCTTCTTTAAAGAACCAAACATCTTTATTGTCATATGGATTCCTATATAAAGTAATTGAATTTCCATCATTATCTGATACAACAGATTCATAATATCCAGGAGCTCTTTCAGAATATTCTTTGATATAGTTTTGAATAGGCTCATAATTAGAACTTATTCCAGACAAAGGATCCAATTTAGTAGTTTCTCCAGTTTTAGTATTATATTGGATTCTATTAATCCCTTCTGGAGTTACAAACCCATGAATATCTCTGGCAGAATCCTTATTATAATATTCAAATATTAAATTGTCGGGATCTTCTGGATTTCTTACAGTTCTAAATCTTATGTTAGATTTATCATCACGTAATCCAGGGACAAAGAACTTAGAGGAATCATAAGTTGTAAAAGGATCTGAACTATTACCCCAAACACCTATATTTTCAGTTCCATAATTATTATTTGTATTGTTATATCTCCATGCTGCCAAATTCTTATAGAATACAGAATTAGTGTCTTCAGCAACAGATTTAGGAACTAATCTATTATTATACCAAAACCATCCTTTTAAAGGTTCATATTCATGGTGAGAGTCTAACCAGTTATCATTAATGTAAAGATTTCCAGAACCAAATAAACTACTTGCATCAACACCTTCCCCTAAAGAATATGTACCATCAGCGTTCATTTTTAGATTCAGATCTTTAAGATATGTATTCTTAGGATCTAATTTTGCTTTTGTATATGCTTCTTCAATAACAGCATCTCCAGATTTTACTTTTGAAGTGTTAGTTTTATCAAGAATACCTAATTTAGATAATGTATTAATATCACTATCTGTAATACTTCCATCTTTAATTCTCTGATATAAACCATCCCAATCTGTGTATTCTTTAACGAACCTTGAATACACATCTTTAGTTTGATTATTATACCCTTTCCAGTCTACAATATTTTCTTCTTTTTCAAGATTTCTTAAAAAGTCTAATCTATCAAAAATGCTTGCATTATCAGTGTCAGTATTATATATTCTTCTCCCGTTATCATCAAGTACTAAGTTTCCATCCTTATCTCTTTTATATGAAAGAAATAATTTTCTAGAAACATCGACACTTTTATTTTTATTCGCTTGTGGAGTAACTTGGTTATAATTAAACTCACGTAAAGCGTTTGTTGCACTTTTAACTTGATTTACTCTTCCATTAAAAATACTATCTAATGCTTCTCCAGTTTTTGAGGTACGTCTTGCAGCACGTCTTCTTTGGCGGTCATTTATGTTGTCAAACGTTACATCTCCTCTTAACTCGTTAGTATTAGAATCATATGATAAATCGGCACCAGATCTAAGAGCATTAACAATAGCTCCATAATCAGCTCTAGCTCTATCATCTGCGATTGAACTACCGTGTGCCGTCATAGCCTGTAGAAAGTCGTCGTCAACTTGATATGTCACACCATCCTTAGTAAAGTTGCCGTATTTTTTTACAGCTCCTCCACCCTGGAGTTTTTGTATATTTACCTGTGCCATTTTATCAATGTATTATACTTAAAAAGGGAGATTGACTACCTACAATCTCCCTTCTATCTCTATTAATCATTAGTTAGATTTCTTCTTAATGATATTTAAGTCTCCGCCTTTCTCTTTCTTTCCACATTTCTTACGTCCAGCGATTTTTCCGCCTTTCTTAAAGACGGGTTCTCCTTCTGGAGCTTGTCCTACTGGAGCTTGTCCACCTCCCAGAGCTTGCCGAATTAAGGCAACAAAGCCTTCACATACTTGCATAGCCATCTGGCAGTCCTGTCCCTGTAAAGCTTGCATAGCCATTTCTGCTAACATCTGAATAGGATCTTGCTCACTACCTGCAGGAGCACCAGCGGGAGCAGCTGTAGGAGCAGCTCCACCTTCTTGGAATTTCTTAATATAAGCCATATTACTTATTGTTATTTTATTAATATAATTTAGTTTTTACTCTTTATAAGACATATTGTCATATACTCTTTTTACTTCCCAAAATTACATATATTATTTAAATAATCCAAATAATTTAAATTTAATTTGGAGATTTTACATATTCTGGTTCACGGCTATCCTGTTTAGATAATATTCCAAACATGTATTTGCCCAACTTCTTATAGTCTGCGTCTTTTTTAGATTTACTAGCTTTCTTAGCTTTACGGATTAGTTCTCGTGTCTCTTTTCTACTAACAATGCGCTCCCCTCCAACTAAGTCCATTTGAGGTTTTCCATCAGATCCAAGAATATACATTTTATCAATATCCTCTTCACTAATATCCTCTTCATCATCCTCAAAATCTAAGTCATCTCCAATCTGAATACCAGAATTAGCATTAACTTCAAGTACATACTTAGTTCTCCCATCTTCTTCATCAGGAGTAGAGGTAATTAAGTCAGAACTGTGAGCTTTACCTAATACAACATTATAAACTTCATCATCTTGATCTATGAAGACTAGATCAATATCGAATTCCATTTCCTCTGTATTAAATACAACCTGACCCTGATCTTCAGGCATAACAAATAGCATACCTTCATCATCATCCATAGATTCTACATTAGAGAGACCTTGAGTTCTTTCCTCTTCTGTTTCTGCAATTAAGACTCTATATTTCTTATCTGCTATTTCAATTATTGTTTCTTTCATATATTATAATCCTGGTTTAAAGTCCTGGTAATTACGTTTTCAACTTTTATCATAAGGCCCTCTAAAGTAACCTTTATAAAATTTATCTGAGTAGTCAATATAAGTATTTAAAGTAAATGGTTTGCCTCCTGAAATTTTACCTATTTCATAATTAGATCATTTTGTAGGTAATATTCGGGATAATATTCTAGCTGTACTAGCTTCTTCATTTCCACTATTTGCAGAAGATGTTAATGTAGAAATGTATTCTCTATATTTGTTAGGATTAGTTTCTTTTAAATCATTAATTCTTGTTTCTAAAGGTGTAGTTAGTTTTGGAGGAGTATACAGCTCTGGATTTCTATTAATATTATCCAGAGCTGTAACAACTTGTGATCTTATATCTAATGGCATATTATTTTATACTTTTAATTAAACCACTTCTATCATCTGTATTCTTTAGTAACTCAAAACAAATTAGTTTACCTGCTTCTATAGCTATATCCTCAGATGAATCATCTTGATATTGCTTATACAACCTTTCTAATTCATCAGTAAACTCTTTACGAAAGATAACTTCTTCTTTCTCAATTTCTGCTTGTTGAATTACTCCTCCTTCTCCTTGAGCAACAACAGGAATTCCTTTACGAGTGATTTGCCCTTCTAATTCAGGATTTACTTTTTCTAGATTATGTTTTCTAGCATGTAAGGCACCTTCTGGTATTAGATTCATTTTTCCTCCAAGTTGAAACTTCTGAGGATCTTCTGTAGGTTTAACTTTTCAGGAATTAATAAGACTTCTAGCCGTATCTAACTCTGGGAACTTCATTCCCTTTTTAGATAATAGTAATTGTGGAGTGTATCCAGCATATTTATTTTGATTTTGTGATAAATAAGTATCACCAGCACTATTAGATTTTCTAAGTTTACTTTCTAAACTAATATCAGTTATTAGATTATTAACTCTATTTTGCTCTCTAATAAACTTATTAGCTTTACCAGTTCCTAACATTCTCTTACCACTTAATGCTTGAGCGGCATTAATATCTGCAACTGATCCTCCATAGGCATTTGTCATTTGATCAATTTCTGCAGATTTATAAGACTTCGCAGTTCTACCTCCAAACATACCCATAAGCATGGATACACCAGGAAGACTATTAATAAAACCTTGAGTGGCAGCTTTACCACCAATACCTGCTCTTTTTGCAGCATCCGCATCAATATTATCTAAATTTAGACCTGTTGCAGAACCAATTGCATCTACTACTCCAGAAGCAGCTCCGATAATAGCTCCAATAGGGCCCGCAGAGCTAATTACACTGCGGATGCCCTCTCTTGTTGAAGCTTGTCCTTGAGTTAATCCTGAAGTAGATAATCCTCCAAGCATGGAACTTGCTGCTCCTAAACCTGCTTGTAATCCTCCAGACATTCCCATTTTATTACCAGTAGATGCAATATTAGCTGCACTCTTGGCATTTTTTTGAGCTGCTTTAGTAAATTCTTTAGATGGTCCTGGAGCCCCTAGTTTCATTTTATTCATATCATCTAAGGGGCTTTTGGAAGTTCCAAAAGGGTTAAATCCTGTAGGTATAATTGGGCCTGATGACGCTTTTACTATTTTATTATACATAACTTAACCGTAATAATGATTGAATAGCATTAATTACTACTAGTTTCTCACCAGTATATTTAATCCTAATTTTAATCCATTTGTCTCTGATTCGTGTACTTTTTAATCCAGTAGAACTGTCAGTACCTACAATTCTATCTTTATAATATATAGGAGTAATTGTAGTAAACCATCGATCTTCTTTGTATTCAATATTACCAAGTCTTCTGCCATAAGTTTTTATATTTTTAATTGGCTGTTTAACTTTTAGTATATACTGATTCAGAACATGGTCTTTTTCAATTTCTACCTGTTGCTTATCAAAAATTTGAGAGTATTTACCATCCTTTGCAGTTGCCTTTTCTAAATCTAATTTCTTTTTGGCATACCCTACACTATCAAAATTGCCATCAATATCCCAAAATTCATCTGAATTAGCATGCTCTGATTTATAAAGACCTGCTTTATTAAAATCATACACATCTCCGATAATCTCAAATTCTAGAGTTTCTGGCTCTACGTTATTAGAAATCATAACAAGATTATCAAAGATCTTATGAACTCCAGCTGGAGTGTTTACAACAAATTCAAACTCAAAAGGCTCTTGTTTATTGTACCATTTAGTTGGAAGTATATTATTAGTTTGATTTAAATCTGAATAATCTAATTCATCAAATATTCCAGCACGGCCATGTACATAAAACCCATTTTGTAGTAGTTTATCATACATTTGTGCATCTTTATCTGAAAGGTTCCTTCTATTTTTGACAATGACTATAGAATCGTAAAAAGAGTTTGCACTTATAGCTTTATTCTCATCTTCATCTGTTACTGTAATCTCAGATACTATTTTAACATCTATTTTAATATAGCAACGATTCCTAAAAATATCTTTATTTAATTGTAATACATTTGTTTGAGAGTTGTTACTTATTCCTTTAGCAACTCATGTATTATTGTCATTAACAATAACGCTATTAAATTCATCAGTGTCATTATGTCTAGTTCACTTCTCAAATACCTCCCTTGAGTCTTTAATGTATGAAGTCGTTATACTTCTTAATTGTAGTTTAAATTTATCAGAAAGGTTATAACCCATATATGATATGTCCCCTTCATAATCTAAGGTTTCATCATTTCATACATTTCCACATTCGGAGAAGTTTAATGGTTTTGGGTTTGGAATATTGTGGTTATTTATACGTAATCCTTTATTAGTATTTTGATTATTCCATAGTATGCCTAATAAACTAGCTCTATTTTGATCCAATGAATAAAATATATTATCTATATTTTCTGAATATAATGGTGTTCAAGAATATTTAGTAACTCAAGTTCCCATTCTTTCATTAAAACAAAGATTCCATATTCTATTTTTATTGTAGAATGTAAACATTACATCTCCCTTATAATTATTATAATGTGTTTTTACATTCCTTGCTGCTATTATTGGGTATTTATCTAATTCAGATAATTCTATACTATCATTTAAAAATCTTTGGACTTTTATATCTGATATTAATACAAAACCATCCTTTTCGTTAAAACGCCATATCTTTTTAGCATATGTATCAACCCCATAAATACCATTAGGTGTACGAATAATCGATTCTTGTCAAATACTGCCATAATCTGGAGATATTGGAGTAACCTGATTTTGTAGTACCCCAGCTCCATACATGTGGATTGCTTGTCCTGTATTAGTAGATATTAGAGCCTTTTCATTAATAGGAATAATTGCACATCCATGTTCAAATACACAGAATAGATTAACTCCTAAGGGAATTAATTTAACAATTGCCCCATATTGCCTTTCTATATCTTTGTAAGCTAACCCTTGAAATATACGATATGCATTTTTAAAATCATCATCGATTTGCACATCACTAAACATAATTCTATTATCAAATATATCCTTTACGTATGGAACATCTGGAGCTGTAAAATATTTTTTAAATGGCAATGTAACACTATAGCCAGCATTTAAAAGCCACGATTCTCCTACTTTTCCTGACGGAGCAGTTAATAGGCCAGATAAAGGGTAAAAACTTCTTGGATTGCCCATTAGAGCCATCTCTTCAACATTCTGCCTATTTTCTGCTCTTAACCCTAAATTATAATTAGATAAACATTTATATGTTACCCATGTTCCAATTGGTACACTATTAATATCTGCTCTATTGATATCTTTTCATTCATCAGCTGTAGTTTCTTTATATCCTTTATATCCATCTTTTCAAGTATTAGGATTTACAATTATTTGATTTGTAGGAACTTCTGAATCTATAAAATTTGTATGTATTCTAATTGTTACAGTATTTGTGTAACAGTCTCCTCTATATATATCTGGAAATGTTATATATTTTTCATCTATAGTAGTTTCGAAATCATCTAATAATTCATATCTATTTGATATGCTCATAAAAGGAGATAGATCATTACCTCTAATTTCAAAATATTTATCAAAATATACTGAGGAATAATTACTAATTTTTATAGAATATATAGAGGAATCATTAAGTATACTTTGTGTTCCAATAAAAGGACAAAAAACCCCTCGGATTATATTTTTATAGTCTTTAGAATAATCTCTCTGCCCTATGCATCCAAATTGTTTAGCGTCTTCTGCTGATCCTACTCTTGTTGAAAATCCATATTTATTAACATATTTTAGTGGTATATCACTTAGAATGTATAATAAATTAGAGCTAACCCCTCCATAATTTTGCAAAGAGGTATTTAGTTCCTTATCATATTCACATACATAATGCCGTAAATCTGATTTTGATGCAGTTGTTTTATATCTTGATTTTAGTTCTAATATAAATTTACTATTATCAAATAATGATTGCATTTGCGAATTCACATTTGCATCTAAACAAAGTAACCCACTTGATTGACTTAAATTAGTAGTTCTTTTTCTATCTTTATAATTTGTTGTTAAAACCCCATCTTTAGATATAAAAGATTCAAATATGTAGTCTTTATTGTTCTCATATAACATTGGACAGTAACTACTTGGATCAATCCCAACAGTATATCCTTGAGCTAAGGTAATTGGAATTCTTTTTTGCCTTACAAAAAATAAACCCTTGATATTAAAATTACTTAACTCGTTTTTTACATCTATAGGTAATTTAAATTTAAGATAAATAGGATGTATTTCTTTGTTCTCTTCATCCTTAACATTACATACATTATAATCAGGCATTTTAAAAACACCCTTTGTATTTAATAAATATTCTGTTCCAACGAATGTTTCTTTTGGAAGATAGTTATATTCAGACTCAGAAAGTTTTAAATAATTATATAAATTAGTACTTTCTTCCTCAGGTTTTATTTGTCCTTTATATTCAAAATTTGGAGTATTTAAATTTTCAAATCTACATCCTCTTAGATTATATACAGGACTTAAAGAATCATCATTAAATATATATACAACTCCTAAACGATATATTTCATCAGGTCAATATCCTAATGAATAGTATATTTGTAATGGGTTGTAATACTCAGTTTGATCAGCATCATCATTTAACTTTTTCTTATAACTAGAATCAACATATCCAATACTATCCTCTTTTCTTCCGCAAGATACTTCTATATAATATGATAAGTTCTGTAGATTTTTATTATCTACTATAGTTTGTTGAACATTTCCAAAAAATAACATATTTTGTACTTGAGCTTGTGTTTTAACTGCAGTACAAACATTATATTTTATATTAAGCTCCTCTTGTTCTATTTCAGTTACTTCTTCGTATCCATTAAAACATATAGATAATGTTGAGGACTTAATTTTATATGGCTGATTTACAGAATAAGTTTTAGAAATTAATACTCCATTTAAATCACTTGTCTCGCGTTTATAATATAAATACGCATATGAAAAGCTAGTATCTATATTTTTTAAATTAAGTATCATTGCTTTATCAGTCCTTTCATCCGCCAGTGTTCCAGATATAGATGAAATATCCGTCATTGTTCCATTAAAAATACTAATTAAGCCTGATTCTGCAACCACATCTGTTTTATTACAATCATTATCAGCTAATTTTAAATAGAAAGTATAGTTCCCACCTTCTAATTGTCCATAATATGTTACATTATATAGATCAATTTTTGGTATTTTATTTATGTTCCTAAACAATCTAGTTTGTGCATCAACTTTTTCTTCTTCGTATAAATTAGTTTGCATAAACTGATCTCTTGTTTTTATTTCATACCTGTTATTTTCGATTTTAGTAAATCTATTATTAATTATTCTTGGAGGATTTAAATCGTCGTTAATAATTAAATTTACAGTTCCATCATATGAAGGCTGGCATTGTATATCTACAGGATTATTTAAACTAGATTGTATTTTATCTGTTCTAAAAGGAATGATTTCGCCCTGAGCACTAACCATTGTTTGTAACGGTTGGTACTCATGAGCGATATCTCCCTTAGTTTGATATTTCAGAACATACAAATTTGTATTGTTTTCTGCCATAATTATTCATTGTCTTTAAATTTATCGCTAACATTAGTCCATAACTGTTCTTCATAGATTGGTAATTGGAAAGTAGACGTTGGCGGTAGATAATATCCATGATCTGCTTGTCCCTTATTATCTCCTCCTGATCCTATTTTTAAAGCATGTACAACATCTATATTATTTGCATATATAGAATAAAAACGAATACTATTAGATGCCGTTTTTTCAGCTCTAAATGATGATACGAAAGTATCATATGATGTTTTAACCTCTGCACGAATATTAATGTCTGATAATTCATCTAAATCATGAGCTACAGTATAAGGATTGATTGAATTCAATTTCTCTGCTAGTTCTTGACGTTTAGAACTTAGATCTCTCATAGTATATAAAAAATTATCAATGTCTAACTTAATATCGTCAATATTAGTTTCTCTATCAATATTTGTATCAAAATCTTTATATTTGAAAGAACTTGTTAAATCACTAGAAATTATAAGATTAATATTTTTAAATTTACTTTTTTCAACATCGATTGTTGCAGATTTTACATTGTTAAATTTAACATTTTCCGTGCTACTAATAATAGGTAAATTATTAAGTAATAATGTATTTTTACTAACAGTGTTTTCTGTTATATTTTTTTCATTTCATTTTACATTGTTAAATTTTCATGTATAGTTACCAGTTGTTATTGTTTCTGATAGTTTTTCATCCGTTATAATATAATTTGGGGTCAGTAAATAATATCGTACAGTTGAAGAGCCTGTTGATGGTACATATGCAAAAATATGTACAGCAAATTGATCGGTTATTCCTAGTAATTGATTTTTTACCTCATCACTATTATATTGTCCTCCAATATCCATTTTTCCGCCATTCATAGGAACAATACATCACACCATATCTGCTGATATTTTAGTTCCAATTCTTATTCCCATAACTTGATCTGTATGATCAAAATATGCAGACATTCTTCATCATTGTTTCCTACCTTTTGCATCAAACCAAATAAACATATATGGGCTTACTACAGTTTGGTCATTTGTTCACCAATTATAAAATCCATCTCTACTGCCACCACCATTAGGATCTCAAGTTTTCCAAGCATCATTTAATAAGCTTGGAGGATTATTATTAATACTAGATAATTTACGTCTTTCTAAATGATTCATTCTTGCCCCGCCACCTCCATAATCATAAGTTTGTCATCCTCAATAATAATATGGACTTGAATCATTAATTTTCTTTTTTCTATCACTTCTTTTTGTACATTGACAATAATCATATATATATACTCGGTCTCAGGCTTTTTCTTCTCTTGCTTGTTGTATTAAATCAAGTTTATATCGTTTATATAAATCAATTGTATTTTCTAAATTTCTTTTATCAAATTTTAGTGAGTTTCTACTAGTTTTTACATCAAAAGAAAAATTTCAATCAATCTCGTTATTTCATATACCATCATTGTTTAAAACAGACACTTCATAATTTTTAACAGTAATAGTGTCAAAAGAATTTACTCCAATAGCAGGAAAAACTGATGAATCTAATAATGTATCCGTTTCAACACTATATGTATTTTGCCATAGTTCTCCGTTTGTTTCTTTCGCTAACCTATAGATTCTATTTTTTACTCCAGTGTTACGATATATTGACATATTGTTTATAATGTCGTTTTTATCTTCTAATGTAACATCAGGTAAATCAACATAATCTTTTAATTGATTCATTCAAGTTGCTAAATCAATTGTTGAAAAATCCTTAACAGTATTATAAAACGGATTCATTAATTCACTAGTTATTAACATCCTATGTCAGTTTTGATATTGGGTTTTTGCTTTTCCGTCAATATATATTCTTAATTGTAATAGATATATCTCTTCTTTTTCAAGAACTTCTGTTAAAGGTTCTTTTTCATTATCAATAACACAGGTAGAATCTTTAAAGTTACAAGTGGTGACGTTTTGTCCTAAATAATTAATTTCATTTAGTTCCTGTGCTCATGCTAATTTTAGATTATAATTATCTCCAGTTCCCTTAGTAATCTTATATATTCTTAACTCTGTAAGTAAATTAGATACTGTTGCTAAAGGACTAGTAATAGTATAATTTAGTGTAACATCATCGTTAGATACAAGGTATTTATATGTATCAAATACTGCAATCTCAGTAATATCTTTAATATTATCTAAATCGATTATTAATGTAGTTTCAAAATTATCATATATAATATGTTTATTAGTTTCAGCATCCTGAATTAAAGGAATAGCTTCAACAAATACAGTTTTAGTTTCAGAATTAACTGGTATATTTAATTTAAAAAATTCTTCTTCTAAAGATGGGTCTATATCTTTGGTAAACAAAAACTTATTGATCGATGTATATTTAATATCTGATATATCACATATTAGTCCATAGTCAACTTTTGAAGCAAAATCGCTATCTTTTACAACTTTTTTTGTTTTTCCATTAAATCTATAATTTTTATTACCTGTTTTATCAATATATCCTACTGCTATCCAAACTTTTAATTTCTCTAATAAACTACTATTGTCAAATAACATATCTGATGTTATAGCTTGAGCTATAACAGAGTAATCTAAATTAATACTATTATTTTCTTTTGTAAATCCTGGTTGATTTAACTTTGTTAAGTATAAATTAAATTGATCAATTGTTGCTAATCTGAACTTATATGCCAACCATCCTGGTATTTCTCAGGTCACAGGCGAATAATCATCTCTGTCTGGGTTATCAAGTTCGTGTTTTTTAACTTGTTCATCTCTTAAAGGAAATAAGTTTTTTTCTTGACTAAGTACATAGAATTCAATAGTTTGATATACTTTATTTTGTTCTAATTGTAGATATAGATAATACTTATCTCCAGGATTTAGCATAAATGTTTCTTCAGTAGAATATAATTGAATTGCTTGTTGTTTTGATAACACAGTATATTTACTATATTCTTCAGCTAACTCAATATATTTTGCTTCTCTCTCATTATTATGTTCAGAATCAAATATAGTTTGAGGTGATGGATATGATCCAATTTCAGTTAACTTTTCTATTGGGTTATATGAAACTATATATATCACTCCAGCATATTCTTTTACACCGATTGGAATATAATTTGGGGTTAGAACCGTATTCTTCAACTGATAGTTTCCTATATCATTTTGCAGAATATATTCGTTACCATTATATGTAATAATAGTACCATTAATGCAGTCTGTTAAAATGTCATTAGGTGTTGTTAATGGATGTAAATCAGTATTCAAACCACCTGTAAAAGTATTTATTGCTTGTTGTTTAGTGTTATTTGCCATACTTAAATCATTTGTATATTTCCATTATCATCTCTATAAGCAAAATATCTTGCTCTTCGAGTGGTTCAATTTTCTTTGTAAAACATCCATCCTACATCTTCTGGATAGTCAACTATAAAGAAATATTTACGACCTCGATCAGCAAAAGCTTCTTCTTTTATTTTGTAAGCAAACATATAGGGGTAGTGAAAGACTTGTCGTCTAGTGCCTCTATTTTTCTTCTGAGATTGATAATATTCAAATTCCTTTTCAGTCATTCCAAAATAGTAATGACCATCATAGATAGTTTTTTGTCGTCTATAAAGAAATCTCAGCTTTTTTTTGTACTTTAGTCTTCAATAATGATAATGCGTAAAATCATCGTTGAATAATTTACCTGTGTACATAGTATAATATGATGTCATATTAATGGTATCTAAACCATTCCTATGACAAGTATTAAACATCTTTAATCCATAGTTTAATATCTGTTTTATCTCATGTTTACTTAAAGAAGGAAACTTCTCGTTTACTTCATCAATATAATCTGTATAGTATTTAATAATATCCATTAGAAGTAGCTTTTTCCCGCATTCGTATTATCACTAATAATATCTTTTAGCTTCTTATTGACATAAATGGGTTTTTCTTTTACTCCAGATTTGGTTTCAAAAGTATAAAATAACTGATGACCTCTAAATCTAGACAATACAAAATCGATGTCTCTAAATTTACCCTTTTTTCACATTTCTTTGAATTCATCTTCTTGAAATGTTTTCATAGCAATTTCAGAATTAAATCCAAATGTATCAGGTAATGCAAAAATAACATTATTATTTATAATATCCAAAAGCACTAAATATAAACAATGGTTAAGTACTTTAGCAGCTAATTCTTGTCTTGTATCAGCTTTATACTCTTTTAGATATTGCTTCTTTGAAAGTTTTATTTTATCCTTTTTAAATTTTCTGAATAACTCAGTAGAAGTTATACAATGGCTAGTATAATAACGCATTTACAGAACTGGTTTAAATGATTTTCCATACTGCTTACGATCCCATCTAGTTTTAACATCTAAAATGGCATCCATATCATTTTGTGTAAACATATCTGGAATTCTAGCTGCTGTACAGGCTTTCATCCAATCAGCTTTAGCTACTTGAGCAAGCTGAATAAGGCTTCCATCTTTTCTCATTAATGCCTGTTTATAAGTATCTGAATAAACAATATATGCAGCTAAAGCTCTCACTTCTTTATCATTAAGTAGAGGAAGGCCATCTTCATCAGCAATAATTCCATGATAAAGAATAATTACTTTAGGAAAATCTCTATCAAAAACAATCTCATCTCCCTCTTCTCTATATTTAATAAGTTTTCCTGGTTCATATAATGTGGACTCATCCCATTTCCAGGCCTCAATATATTTTTCAACATATTGATTATATACTTGAGGGTATGTAGTTTGGTTAGATGTCATTTGGGCATCCATATAAGGAATTGTGACTGATTCTATCTCCACTAAATTGCAAGGCAATTGAATACGTTTGTTAACTGTATTTGTAATATACTTATGCAGCTTTGTGTGCCTATTTCCTATTAATTCCCATCCTAACATTGCAACATCTTCAAAGTTAGTCGGATCTACTGTGATTCCATAGACAATACTTGCCATGGAATAAACTGAGTTAAAATTATGTAGTTTCATTATAATGGAGTTTGAGTATTAGGCTGAGAAGGCAGCATAAGTTGACGATAATATCTAATCTTCTTCTCAGTTAGTCTATGGATAATATCATTAGAGATAATTCCACATTCTGTTATAGTTTCTGGATCATTACAGCAATCAAATTCTAATAGTTTTCTTGGATCTAAAAAAATTGCAATTACTGAAATATATTTTACAAAAGGGACATTAAAGATGTATCCATCAATATTGCCATTAGAATTTATTGTAGGATCTATATAAACAAATGGTTTATCTGCTCCTCTTTTTCTAAAGAAATGGAATTTATAACTTACATCAGTATAAACACTATATTGTTCTTGTCTATCTATACTCCCAACAAATTGAATTGTAGAAACTCCATTCATGAGGAGAACAGGAGGAATTTCAAAGTGTAAAGCTTTCTTCCCAACTGGAAGATCACAACATTTTGACATAAAATCACAATTAACTTCAACACAATTTACTGCATTATAAAGTTCTTGTAAAGTCATAACTCCTTTTAAGAGATATTCTTTTGCAATATTATTTCTTTCTGCAACAACCTCATCAGTTAATTGTTCTAATGACATCGCTGGATTACTTACAGTTCCTTTTAGACCGTCGTAGACATTGTTCCACACGGCACTAGCTATGGCTTCTATTGTCATAGGTTGTAATATTAAAAATTAATGGCAGGCAGGAAAAAGACTCCCACCTGCCATTACTGTGTAAATTATATATTTATTCAACAATTACTTTAATTATTGTAAATGCCTCCTTATATGATGCTGATATAATTCCTTCATCTCCAGGAACTACCTCCCTAACATCTTTACTAAGAGTCCATGCTTTTGTATCAGAATCTCTGTTTACCTTAAATGGCCCTGATACATGCTTAAACTCAACTCCCTCATCAACTTCCATTCCAACTACTTCAGAATCACTATAAGTAGCCTTTAAAGAAACGGTTCCTGCATTTACATCTGCAGCAGAAACAACCATTGTCCCTAGTTCTCCTTTACCTGCATTTAAAATGGTTAACTCAGGAGTAATTGGATATACTACCTTCTCACCAAATGCTTTTTTAATTTCAGCTTCAAACTGTGATGCAAGTTCATTAAGAACATAAAAGACATGATGAGTTACAGAAACCAGAGCTTGGCCAACAGTGCCTTGACCATGTAAACCTCTACGAGGTGATACATACTCAAATGCAAACTGTGTATATAAAGCACCTGCAACAGGCTTCTCATCATCATTAACTCCTGCGTAACGTAGATTAGGATATGTTGGGAAACGTAAGTTCTCAACTAACCACTCACCAGTTCCAAAAGGCGCAATATTTTTTGTAATATCATCTTTTGATGCAACAATCACATCTGCATATTTTACACCAGAACATCCATTAAGACATCCATCTTCCTCTACTTTCTGGATTTTAGCAGCTTTAATAATCTGATAAGGATCAGACATTACTAGTTTTACTACACCATTTTTACTTGTAACTACAGCATACTTATAATCAGAAGGAATATACGATTTTAAAGCCTTCACAGCTGCATTTACCATAGCTGCTAGATCCATTCCAGAAACTATTTCAAATTCTGCCATAATTGGTTTATGGAATTCCGACCAAGGATATTTATAATCACTATAGTAGCGCCCTTCAAGACTAATATCAACTAGAATGCGATATTGCCCAATCTGATTAACTAGAGGATTTAGGTTAAATGCAACTTCAGCTACCTTTCCTCTGCGTCCTACAGTTTTATATACTTTTGGTCCTTTAACACCTGATTTGGTGTAATCTGCACAACGTAAAACACGGAATACTCCTTCTTTAGGGGCACGATAATGTGCAGGATCTGAGCCGATATCTTCAGCTGCGGTATCTGGGGTAAATGCATAGAAACGCTTAAATGCATTACCAGCAGCATCAATACCTTCCTCTCTAGGAAGAGTATCCGAGTTGATTATTACCTCTTTAAAAAAATCAAACATACTTGTGTATTTATTTAAAATTAGTACTATTAATTCCTAGATTGTGCTTCTGGAATAGTTTGATTAATTGGAATGTTTGTTTGTAATCTAGGATCACTTGCATTTTCCATAATTAATCTGACGAAAATATTCAAAATTTCGTAACACATATAATCTGGGAATTCTAAAATTTGGGACGAGTCAACAATATCATCAATTTGTTCTTGACTCAATCTAATGTACATAGGAGCTTTGATATACTCAATATACACTTCTGTAGGCGTATATAAAGTATCGTCTCCGAATCTTAATTCCAGTCGTACATTAGAGGGATTTGCTAAACGATTGCCAGGTTCTCCTTCAATACCAGATAAATTTTTATCATTAAGATAATGAGTATTAATTAAAGCCCCATCTTTATCATATTCTCCTTCTGAATATTTTAATAAAGGAGTATCAGTATTTTGGTTTGTAATTATACTATCCTTTATATTAATATTATTTAAATAGTAATAGGGCCTTTTATATGAAGGTTTTTGATAATAATTATTAATTACTCCTCCATACATATCTGCAGTAAGTCGTTTAGCAGTAAAATAAACTTTGGTTCCAGCCTCATTATCACAATGAGTTTTCTTATTAGGATTTTTTGTTCTTGTAAAACCTACAATACAATTAAGCATATGCATATAGTCTTTTGGAAGATCCACATAATAAGTTGATGATAGAATTCCAGAGTTTATTTTTTCTTGAATAGATGTCAAATCATCAGCATTCTCTAACTTTTTTGGGTTTTGTAATAACGCTGTGGTTTTTAGAACTCGTAAATCGTCAGTAGATTGCTGATTAGTATCATATCTATTATAGGTTAAATTTATACATTGTTGAACCGCTTTATTTAAAAAATAAACATAGTCTTCAGTTAAGAGACTTGGCGCTTCTAACTTATTCAGTTCTATTAAACCATATTCATATAAATTTCTAGCGGTCATAATATTCTAATTTATTATTTTTTGGGTGCCTTGGGTTTTACTACAACATCCTCTGTCTTCATATCCCCAAATACCTCATAAACAATTGAGTCATAAATAGCCTTATTCTTAGGATCCTTTAGGAATAGAATAGCGGCCTCATCTGTAACTCCAAGAGCTGTATCAGAATACATTAAAACACCACTTTGTACTCTAATAATACTTTTTTGTTTGCCATCAATTAGCAGAAGTTTCAGACTTTGATCTGCACTGGTATAAATATCAATAATGAGTTCTGGGTTTTTTTCTGCTTTTTGATATAAATAATCCTGAATATCCGTATCAGGGGCATTTCTCATTGTCTTTCCTAGAAGTTTGCAAATAACCTTTCTATGTTCTGAACTATCTTGTTCAATAAAAGTATATGCTTTTGTTACTTGCTTAATACGAGACACACGTTTCTTAGATTCAACTCCAGGACGCTCTACATATAATTCTGCTAATCCGTAACGTCTAATATCGCCATCAATAAGAAAATTTCCATGCTCATCTTTTGCACCTCTTTCTGGGGCAATTAAATGTGAATCTTTAATACATTCCCAAAGATTTGCTTGGTATGGATCATTTAAATTAAATGTTGTTCCATCAGTTACAATAATTTCAAGATCTTCAGGGATAAAATAGTCTCTTTGCTCACTATTTAAATCTTGTTCACTTAAAATCATCTCTGTATCACGTCCATCAGCACTAACTCTAACTCTTTTTACAAAAGGAGGATACATTCCATTCTTACCTCTCATTGGGTTAAAGTAGTAGGTTTTTACTTTTCCATATACACTACGCAGTGTTATGATATTACTGGCATTATTAGTTTCCGTTACCTTATTCATACTATTCATATTTTGTCTTATTCAAAATTTATCTATACATCATATAATCTATTAATGGTGATAAGATTCCCCTATTACAAGGGGAATCTCTCACACATTTCTTTTTAGTTCTCTGACATCAGGATGAACGATCTGTAAGGATTGAATACACCTACACCAGCGTATCCCCAGTTGATCAGTTTAGCTCCTGCTACAGGAGTCGAAACCTCACCACCTGATTTACCATCACGTCCACCAGGACCAGTTAACCAGTTATGAACAATCTGCAGACCTTTGAATGTAAACATTGAAAGTGCAGGACGTCCAGTTTTTCCATCAGCAGTTAAGTCAAGGAAGATACCAAATCTACGAGGTGATGGGAACTCAATATCAAAGGAACGGTCAATCTTAAATGCGATGGTATTACCTGCAAACTCATAAGCATTGTAAGTAGCACCAAGATTAATATAACCATTAGTAGCCTTTGAATAAATGAATGCACCATTAGTCTTGTAGTCACGAATCCAATTTGACATTACTCTTTGTACATCATTCCACATTGCAGTGTTGCAAATGAAGATATACTGATTTCCAGTAGGCTTCTCTGATTTAGCAACCATTGCCTGCAGAGCAGTTTCAAAGATTCTGATATTTAATTTCGTAAATACATATTTACCTGCAAAACGCTCGATCTGAGGAATAATACCATCACCAGAGATAATAGGCTGGCCAGTTTCAGGATCGAAGATCTTAGCTTTACCATACTTATCTACGTTAGTTTTACCCCAAAGTAATGAGTTGTTACGAGCTAACATGAAAGTATCCAAACAATCCTTAGCAGCAGGATTCATCTTATATGTTACATCATCTTTTCCATCACCCTTACCAATTGTGATAAACTGATCTTCCATTGCAGCATATTTAGCTGAGTAGGAAACATCACAACGGTGCATTGAGATGAAAGTTCTATGTTTCTCAGTATTGCTCTGATATTTCGTATAACCTTCCTCATGCAGCTCAGGCTGATAGTTTGTTAAGAAACGAGTATTCATACCAGGCTGGCAAGCTGAGAGATCTAGCGTTGCAGAATAGTCAGAATCCTGAATCTTACAAATCAGCTCAAAGTCAGCATCGCTTCTGCGAACTGGACGGCTAAGAACGATTAATTGCTGACGTGAACCTTCGATAATAAACACGTCATTTTTTTGATAGTAGTTCTCAGGGAAGTGAACTACGATGTCTGTTCCCTGTGCACCATCGCCTTCTGGCACTGATAAGAAGGGAACACGCTTGATGAAATTCACATCAATATCCCACTCAACCATGAATGAGTTAATTGATTGAAATGCATTCTTACGATCTTTCTCCATCGTATAAATGTTCATCAGCGATTCTGTAAGGTAAGTTGCCGTATACTGATCATATAATGACGATACGATACCTAGTCTAGCAGGATTAGTGCCTAAGAACTTAGAAAAGTCTTCATACGTTCTTGTAGAAGCCATTTCAGGGCGTATGGTAGTAAAACCTGTAATTTTCATATACTAAATTATTTATTTTATTTATAATAGTTCGTCCCATTTGGAACTAAGAGAGGTTCCCTGTGATTGGGGTTTAGTTTCTTTTTTTATAGTAACATTAGATTTTGGTTTTGGAGGAGTTGCTTTGCGATTTTTCTTCAACTCTTCTTTCCAATAATTACTAATGTCAGAAATTGTATCTTTACCAAATAATCTATACCAAGCTAGCTCAACAATTACCTCAGGTTTTGATAAATCTTCAACAAATTTAGTTACACCTTCTGGAGTTTGCTTAAATACATAATCATAAATTAGATTTTTATCTTTCTCTTCAAGAATTAAACTATCACTCTTAGGATCTTTATAATCCAAAGAAATATAGTTAAAATCATTTAATGTATCTACAAACATATTTTGGTATGCCTTCTGTTGCTCTTTTTCAGCCTCTTCCTGCTCCTTGATATGATTTTCTTCTTGTTCCTTATATTGTTTTCTAATTAAATCTACTTTCTTTTTAAAGAGATCTTCATTAGATTTAGCTACATCTAGTTCAATTTTTAATTCCTCCTCTGTCATTTCAGGGAATTTGGCTTTTTGATCTGCCAAATATAATTCCTCATCAGAATAACTATCAATGGTATAAGTTTCTTGGCTGTTGTTTTTAGCCTTATATTCATCGATAGCCTGCTGCTGATAATACGTAATTATATCTTGAAATGACGAATTCGTCTTACGAAGTAAATTGATAGTTTCAATTTCATCTTCTGAAAGACCTGGGTCTGTTAAAGATTCAAGAATTGAAAGCTGCTCATCCTTACTTAGAGTTCCAAAATCAACCTCTTCAGTCTCTCCTGTTTCCTCGTTTTCATAAATGATAGTTTTTCCATCCCGAATTCCGCGACTCTTTAAGAAGGATGAAAATGCGTCCAGATCATCTTCTTCCTCTGTTTCTTCAGTTCCTTCTTCAGAAGATGAAGAATCTTCTTCCTCTTCCTCAGTAGAATTGCCTGCTGGTTCAATAACTTCCTCCTGAGTTTCAGTATTTAGATCCTCAGTAGTCTCATCATCCAGCAAATTGTCAAATTGATTATGTTCAAATTGCATATTTCTTATTTTTCCTTATTAGTTATAGATTATCTATTCGCTGCAAATATAACTACATTTATTTAAATGTCCAAATAAAATATTAGAATATTTTTTATTTTATAATACAGGCTTCTGGAATTTGAACTTTACCATCTGCGGTAATAGTAATTTGTGTTTCTCCACTACCAATTGTTGCTGAACCATCCTCTTCAACTCTTATAGGTCCAAAACTGCAAAATGAAAGATGATTGTTAATATTATACATCTTATCCCTTTTCATATCACAACCTCCATCAGTTTCAATGGTAATCCATTTTTCATTTTTCTTATTAATGCCAATGAAAGATTGTTCTTTATTATAGAGCTTCAGATAATTTAAATTATCAGTATTAACTAATGCAATTCCAGGATTTACAAAGTAACAATTACCTTCTGATGTAAAACCATATCCACTTAGTGTTCCAAATATAGAATTTTCAATATTTGTAATGTTGCCAATTACGGATTGCCCTCCAACTGCTGGTAATAATACTGATCCTGTAATGGGAGTATAGTTTATATAACAAGTATCATACTCTTCACTATTAGGATCATATAAAACATCACAATCTTCACTGTTAGTAATGATAACTATTTTTTTTTCTGAAGATTTAGTTACTAATCCATATATTGTAGAAAATTCAGTTTCATATTTAACTTTTTCTCCAATTTTATAAGGATTATTTGATAATTCGATATTTCAAACCAATCCTTTAAAATTAGCTAATTCAGTTGTATAATTGTTTTTATCAAATCAATTATCATAAATTCCAATTTTTGCATTAGAACTTTCATCATATGGAGTATTAACTCATATAGTATCAACATTTTTTGGACGATAATAATATGATTTATAAGGTAGTGTTTCTGAATCATCTTCATAAAACATATCTTCAGTTACAGTTATTAATGATGTAAATGAAGAATTAGTACTAGTATCTAAAAGCATATTAACATAATATGAATAACTATCATCTTCATCATTTGTATAATGTTCTGATAATTTTTCATCATTAACTGCATTTATTATTAATTCAACAATAGAATCACCACCATTTTCTCAGTTTTCATTTCAGTTTACTTCTTCTTTTAGCCTCTCATCTGATGAGATTATTTTAGACCCTTCACCTAAGTAAGTTTGTTTTTTAATATAATCTATCTCAATGTTTGTACTATCATTAGAATCTTCTTCCCCCGAATTTTCGTCTGAGATTATTGTTAAGTTTTTTACAGTTATATTATCAATAACTAAATTGCTAGTTTCAAAATCTAATAAAGTTTTTTGAGCTGTATCACTGATACTTTTATTAAAAAATGTAGTATTAGTAAAAGTTCAAGTTTCAGTTATAGTTTGAGGAAGATTAATAGTTATAAATACTTCAGACGAATTACCATTTAAATATTGCGCATTTAAGTTTTGCACTAAACTAGGATTCTTTATAGAAATAATGCCGTTTATTTCTAACTTATTATTTACAGTAAGGTCATTAAATACAGTATTTCCTGTACTACTAAAGTCAAACGGATATATTGTTCCATCTAAATACAGGTACATTGTATTTTCTGATGTAATGATAATGCTGTTCTTAGTTAAAGTATTAATAATCGTTTCTACCTCTGAATCAGTTTTAAGAAGTATTAAATCAGTTAAAACTTCATTTTCTTTTACTTTTTCTTCTGATTTTTCTGAATTATTATAATTTAAGGTGTAGTATCTATCTTTAACTTTAACAATAACTTTTCCTGCAGTACTTATAATTACATCGGACTTTCCATTTCCAAGATTTATTGAGTTTTTATATATTGGATCTGACATTAAAGTACCTTTATGTATTATAAAAAAGAAAGGAATGATATAAAAAATACCATTCCTTTCTATCTTCTGATTTCTAATGCGAGAGCATGTCTTTTAATTCATTTAGATCTTGTTGATTCAAAACCAAAGATTTATTAACTATTGGGATATCCATCTTTATTTTTCCTGCACCTATTTCAAGTTGCCCAAGTAATCCAGTTTCCACTTTAAATGGTTTAGTATTAATTATGTTATCTGACATTTCTGTTAAAATACCTTCAACATCAACTAATCCATCTTTATCTGAAATCTGTTTTAGCAAAGCTTCAACTTTGTACATGTTATTATCAATTACTCTAGATGCTAGAGGCTTCATTAAAGCCATCATAGGATTATTTTGCGATAATGAGGTTAATTTAACACTCACAAAGTTTCGCAAGTTATTCATTATAACGTCTACGTGTTGCGCCATTGCTTACAGAATTCTTCATAGGTTAGACTTGGGTTATCCTTAGAAAATTCGCGGAATTTATTAAAGATAGCCATCTCATTGTCAGTCTCTTGGACGATCTTATTCTTCAACTTCTTAACTACTGATAATTGCCTTTGTAATAACTCTTTACCTTCTTGCGTGCCTTCAATTTTAGCTTTAACTAAATTTAAAAGCTCTATTTGAACCATCTTTTGAAGTGATTTCACTATATTCTTTATCTTCAAAAAAATCGATTCTTTTGACTTTCAGTTAGAGCATTCATCTCATTATCAATAGAATCCCAAATAAGCTCCTTTGAAGTTGTTTTCTGTAATTGCATTAATTGAGATTCATAAGCTTTTACCCTTTGAAGTTGATCGGTAATGTCAGAAGCTAATAATGGATCTGGATTACCTAGGAAAACTTGATTCACAGGATACATCTTAAACTAAGATTTTAACTAGGCTGCAGGAGTTGCAGCATCAAAAAGAATGCTGTTAGAGAATCCTGAGCAAGGGCATAAAGGATTATACAGTGAACGCTGTACTGTATCGGTACCTACTTCAACAGCAGCTACACGAATAGGATAGAATGTATTATTTGCATAATTTACTATCTTATTATCAGCACACATTCTGCGCTCAGCCTCAAGTCCTACCATGCCAGCAATCTCCATCTTAGTTACTTTACTTCTCCAAGGTTCTACAGCAGCTTGTACAGCAGCAGCAGTTTCAAGTTTTCCAATACGATTGGCTAATACGTCGAATTGGTCTCTCTGATTTTTGTACACTGCATCAATTTGGCTTTTGTATAAACCAAACATCTCTGGATTGATTGTTTGACGATCGTTGAAACGAGCGCTAGCTGACAGCAAAGCAAAGTCATAAAGAGCTTTTTGATTTGCTAAGAGCCCAAAGGCCCAGAGCAGTTCCTGCGATACCAAGACCTAAGCCAGTACCAGCAACATCTTTTGATGCATACTCTTTGCGATCCTCGTCGTACTCATGTACAATCTGTTTTTCTACTACGTCCATAATTTGTTTAATTTTAAAGTTAATGAAAAAATACTACACTGGATTCCAGTGTGGTTATCAAATAACACGTTTTATAACATCATGCATGGACATTTTGGGAATTCACTTGTCTAATTACGAATTTTCCCTCAGTCTGATACTATATCACTACAAAACGCATTCTCGAATCCCTTTTATGTATATATTCCTCAAAGAACTTGTTTTGCGTTATATGATATAACTTTAAAACTAAATATGTAGTAGAATAAACCTAATTTTGAATCAACTCTACAAAATCAAGAATATTATCTGTAATGACATGCTTCTGATCCATTATATTTATAACAGTTCGTAAGAACTCTGTCTCAGAATCATTAAATTCAACTTCAATGTCCTCCACATTTGGAGTTCACGAAATTTTTCCATCAGCTTCTTTTAAGTTAAGAGAAGTTATCTCCTCACTTGAGAAGTCTATTTTCTTGCGGATGTTTCTAGCAGAAATCATCTCAAGAACACTTCCTTGTTCTGGAAGATTAGTTAAAATAGCTAATCTGGTTGCAACATTCATTTTCATAACCATTAAAAATTAATTTTTTCTATCTCTACAAAATTAGAGATTATATTTATAAAATCAAAATTTTTAGTGCAAAAATATTAAAATTCTTGCACTAAAATTTTTGAAATCTTATTAGCCATAAATAGCACCATTAACTAACACTAACCCAGTATTAATATAAGTTATACAATAACACTTATAACTGCCTCCAGTTAAATCGTCTAAACCACTCATTTTTACGTAGTTACTTCCAAATGTTACTGTTGTTGTAGTAGGAACTACAATAACTGCATCAGGATTACTACTTGTTACATGTACAGTACCTACTGAATATGATGAAGAAGAGCCATAGAATATACCCGCCTTACCTGGAGTATTTACACTAGCCAAAGACTTTGAAAAAATACTATCTAAATTAATAGTGGATGTTGTCATGTCTATAATATTTTAAGCATATACTACACCG
>ULVB01018113.1_pt1 | contig 171185 bp, 150 predicted proteins | sample 1959071 | NCBI WGS metagenome assembly ULVB01 (sample SAMEA4835776, study PRJEB28245) | human gut metagenome | biome: gut microbiome; material: fecal sample | place: Denmark | collected 2008 | reverse complement strand
AGAAGTCTTTTAGAGCATACAACACCGGCAGCGAGCTTATACGCCTTGAATTGTTTGAGTGCAAAAGCACCCAAGCGCCGTTGTTCGGCATCGGGTTCTGTTTCAAAAAGATCGGCATAGTCTGCCATTACTTCGGGATCACTATGCTCTGTACCGTTCAGCCAACACTCTACAATTTCAAATTCAAGGTCTATCGCATTCTTGAACTCCTCATCGTCCTCACGGCATTCCGAAGCGTTTATCATATCAATAAGCGTTTCAAAATTCCATTGTTCAGGATCATACATCGCAAAGATAAGAGCGATATATGCCGTGTACAGGAGCTTTTCGGCACTTACCCAAAAGTCATCGCCGGACGGCTGCTGAGAGGAAGAAGTGTTTTTTATCAAGACCTCGACGAATTTCAGAATGTCTTTTTCACGGTTCTTTTCGCTGATGTACGCAAACGGGTTGTAGTGCATCGACTTTGCAAAATCAATGGTGTTGAACACCTTGATCTTATACGGCTCATAAACAATCTGTCTCTTGCCGTCCTTGTCCACTGTATACAGCACCTCGCCGTTTTTGCCGCGCGCTGGGCGGCCCCGTGCAAGCATTTTTCCGCACTCGACCAAAACCGTTCCCTTCGGAACTTGCAAGTAGGGATTGAGAAAAAATTTATCTTTTTTCATTCGGTTACATCGTCGGATTCGTTGCGGATAAGGCGCACAACCTTGTCAGTAAAGGTTTCTTTGCTCGTCTGGCTGAAATGGACGTAAATATCAAAGGTCGTTCCGTCAATGTTCTTCACAAGGTCGGGTTTCCCGGCTTCCTTTACGGGCAGAGGAAAAGGGACGGCGGGGGCGGTGCGGGTGGTCTTGTTATCGTTCATAGGCTCTCCTTTCAAAGCAAAAGCCCCATGCACTCATACATGGGGCGGTGGTTTTGGGGTCGAAGTGGCGAAGTGGCAAAGTGGCAAAGGCTCTGGGTTTTGCCACTTGGATTTTGCCACTTCACTTTTTGAGGGCGTGATACCACGACGCGCCTATGCGCCGGGAAGTAATGCGCCCGTCAAGGTTTCTCTTTGCCGCCCGGACAGTCCTTGCGGAAATCCCGGCTTCGGCTGCGGCTCTCTCTATCTCGTCGCTGGCAAGCTCCTTTCCGTCTGCCAGTAAATCCAGTATCAGCTTCTCGGCTTGCTCGGTCTTGGTGGCGGTGTTCCCGCTTGCGCCGGACAGCAGCTCGTCGGCGGTGATGTCGTACTCGCCTATCCATTCAAAGCCCGTTTCCGGGTCAAGACAGAACGCCATAGGCTTCCCCTCCGGCGCAAGGGAAGATTTGTCGTGGATAATCACCCGCACATTCGGCTCGCGCTTCACGCGCCCGATCAGCAGGACGCTCCTTGCCGCCGCCCGGAAGTCAATGGAGCCTAAGCCCCGGTATGCGCTCTGTCCTCCTGCGGCTTTGTTGAGGTGTCCGATCAGCACGACGGCGCACCCGGTACGCTCGGCAACGTCGGCAAGGCGGCGGAAGATGGGGCGCACCTCGTTTGCCTTGTTCATGTCCGTTTTCTCGCCTACATAGGCTTGGATGGGGTCAAGGATAATCAGACGCGCCTCGGTCTGCTGGATAGCCTTTTCTATGCGTTCATCGGACAGGGATAAGCCCTGCTTTCCCTCGTCAATCACAAGCACCCGGTCAAGGTCTGCGTCGGCTTCCATGAGCCGGGGCTTCACCGTATCGCCCAGCCCGTCCTCGGCGGTCTGGTAAATCACGTTGAACGGCTCATGTTCTGGCATGAGGGGGAACGGTCTGCGGTTGGTGCAGGCGGCGCAGAGGCGCAGGGCAAGGGTGGTCTTTCCCTCGCCGGGGTTGCCCTGTACGATTGTCACCTTGCCAAAGGGGATATACGGCTCCCATAGCCATTCCACGGTCTGGGTGTCCACGTCGCTCATGCGGATAATCTCGACGGTTTCCTCCTGCGGCGGCTGGCGCAGTCCGTAGACGGCTTCCCGGAGATATTTCCCGTCCGTCACTTCCTCCCGCCGCTGTAATACCTCGTTCCAGTCTTTGAAAAGCGGCACAAGGCGGTTGACGGCGTAAGTGTCGGGGATAAGGGCGTTTAAGCGGGTGCAAGCCTCGCTCCCGGCTCTGTCGCTGTCAAGGCAGAGGTACACGGTCTTGATGTTCGGGCTGTCAGAGAGGAAACGCAAGAGGGCGCGTTCCCCGACGCCGCCCAATGACAGGTAGCTCTGCCGCTTCCAGTCCCGTTTGAACAGGCAGAGGAAAGATAACAGGTCTATGGGTGCTTCAAAGACGAAAAGCCGCTCGCCCTCGCCACGGTAGCAGAAATTGAAAGCCTTGTCGCTTCCCTTTACGTCCAGACGGAAACGCTCCGCCGTCCCGCGCTGGTGGGCGTATCTCGGTATGCCGTCAAGGTCGCGCCCGACGAATACGGCGTTGTGGTGGCTGGCTTCCTCGTAGATGTCGCCGCTGTCAAAGAAAAAGCCCGTCACATCTTCATCAATGCGGCGGGCGGCGGTGAGGTAGTTCCTCGCTGTGCAGTTGTCGTTGTTCCGGGGCGGCAGTCGGAAATCCGGCGCGGGGCTGGGCGGGCTGGTCTGCTCCGACTTGCCAGCGCCCTGTTCCCCGGTCAGCATTTGGACGGCTTCGGTGAAGCTCCTGCCGTAAAACTCCATGACGAAATCAATGGGGTTCCCGCCCCGGCTCTGGCTGTGGCGGTACCACTTGTTTTCCCGGAGCGTAAGGCTGTCGTGCCGCTTCCAGCGGTATTCCTGCCCGGCGCGGGTAAGCTGTTCGCCCTGCGATTGCAGGAACGATACAAGGTCGGTCTGGTTTGCCCGGTCTATCTGGTCTTGGGTGAAATACATAGCCGCCTCCTTTACTCGCCGTCCGGCTTGGGGAGATAGCCCAGCTCCTGCAACATCTCCACCTGTTCGTCGGTGAGGGTCGCTTCAAAGGCAAGGTGTTTCCTCGTGTCCTCGTCCAGCTCGATAAGGTCGGAAAGGGGTCTGCCGTCTTTCAGCGGGTCGCCGCTCAAAAGGCGCTTTGCCATTCTGCGGACGGGGTTGTGTTCGTTCTTCCAGTCGTAATTGCTCATAGGGATATATCCTCCTTTTTGTGTCGTGTTTGGGGTCGATTTTGGGGCGTTTGCTCCTTTGTACGCTCGTCAAAACGCCTCGCCGTGTCAATGTTCGTCCGTACCCTCCAAAGGGTCTGTAACTCGCTCCTGATGTCCTTAAACTTGGCATAATCGGCGGTGTGGGCCTGTTCTAAGTGGCTGTATTCTGCGGACAGCTTTTTCCTGTCGAATACGCCGTCCTTAAATTCCTCTGTCTGCTTTCGGCGGGCGGCGTAGAACAGGCGCAGGTCGGCGGCGTGTTCCGCTTTGTACTTCTCGCGGCTCTTGGCAAACTTGATTTTCTGCAAGCCGTCAAAGACGGGCTTCAAGCTCTTGTAGATGTCGGCGTATTCGTAGAGCTGGCGGATCTCTTTCATGCGCCCGGTCTGCGCGTCCAGCTTTTTCTTCAGCTCGTCCACGGTGGAGCTGACGGCGGCGGTGCGGGCTTCAAGGTCGTCAAATGTGAAGATGCCGTTGGCTTGGAGATAATTGAAAACCTCATTGAACTCTTTAAGGTTGGCGGTCTTGCCTTTCTGCGAATACGCGCCCGCGCTCCGCTGGGAGTAGTAGGCGGTCAGCAGGGAAACAAGGGTCGGTGCCTGCGGCGTGGCAAGCTCGGCTTTCGCCTCCTTTATCCAGTCGAACAGGGCGGCGATTCGGTTCCTCACCTCGCGGATGACGGCGTTGGTAGCCTTTATCCAGCGGTTGAACTCGCCTTTCTCTGTCCGTATGCCTTTCTTCTCCATAGCCCGGACGGTCGCCCCCTCATGGACGGTGGGCAACAGGTCAAGCCCCTGCCGCGCATAACTGCGGTGGTCGATACGCACGTCAAGCCCCTTTTCGGCAAACCTGGCGTTGCAGAGGTCGCACCATGCCTTTCGCCATTCCTCCAGCGTGGCGGGGTCACCCCAGTCGGTGGTGGGAACAGCGTCAAAGAGGGGCTTGCCGTCCTTTCCCATGATACGGTTGCCGTCGCCGTCCAGACGGTAGACGCGCCGCTGTTTCTTCCCCCATTTGCCGCTTTCGTCCAGAGGGCGGATAGGGCAGAGGACGTGAAAGTGCGGGTTGGGTATGCCGCCTTTCTCCCTGTCGGGCTGGTGGACGGCGAAGTCGCAGATCATGCCCCGGCTGACAAACCGCTCCGATAAAAACTGCCTTGCAAGGGCGATATTTTCCTCAAGGGAAAACTCGTTCTGCAAGGCAATGTCAAAGCTGTATGCAAGCTGGGCGTTCCCGCCGCGCTCGGCTTTCTCCACGGCGTTCCATAGGGTCTGGCGGTCTTGGTACTCCTGCGGGGCTTGGGGCGGGAGCAGGATGTCAGAGCAGATAACGCCGCCCTTGCGGGTGTAGTCGCTGTACTCGCCGTAGTATTCGCTGAACAGCTTTTCCCCGGAGCGGTAGGCGGCTGACGCGACAGCGGATTGTCCCGCGCTCCGCTTAGTCTGTGTCACGGTCAGATGGAACAGTGCCATTTGCTTTTTCCTCCTCCCGTTTGATTTTCCCGGCGTGGGTGATGGCGACGTGCCGGACGGCTCTCTGTACTTCGGGCAGAGAGAAAATGTACTCCATAAGCTCGCTCATTTCCGTCCGGGTCAGCTCCTTTACCTCCGGGGCAAGGCTCTCCACGGTGCCGCCCAGATTGCAGAGGCGGTGGGTGCGCTTGCCGCGCTCGCCCTTTTCGTAATACTTCAAGCGGTTTTTGAGCCGCTGTTCCTTGTGGCGCTCCTGCGAAAGCTGGGCTTCCTTTTTCTCAATTTCCGCTTGGAGCTGGTCGATTGTTTTTGCCATTTGCATGACCTCCTTTTTGATTTTTGGATAAAAAAAGACCGCTGGCTTTTCACCGGGGAGCCGGTGTGTCAACGGTCAATCTTTCGGTATTCAGTTTTAATGGGCGGGGAAATAAATCAGAGATTTATCATTTGCTTTTGCCTATCTGTTCAATCACATACACAATACAAGCAATACCCGCGATAAGTGAGAAAAGAATTGCTCCGCCGATTCCACTACCCAAAGGTATGCCAAGAAAAAAACCTAAAACTGCGGCAATAATCATTACCATAAGACTGCATATAGTTTTGCTCATAATAAAACCTCCGTAGATTCTGATTTTCATTTCAGACTTGTTGAACAGGTAAAGACGCGAAGCGGGTTTATCTGTTCGGCAAGTACACAGGGGATAGCCGCTTTAGCGGCGCAAGGGGGTGTAGCCCCCTTGACGGAGCGAAGCGACGAAACCTCTCGGACGGCGGCTTTCTGCTGTCAGAGAGGAAGCCTCGCAGAGCGCACGATACATGGTCGCCAGACTATGTATAGAAGTGCGCCCTTTAGTTCCTAAAGGGTTTTGCTAATGCTTCTTATGGATTTATATCTTCATACAGTCTAATATAAATGCCAAATCCGTTCTCAGAAGCGGCAATACTTACACCGACATTTTCTTTTTGTAGCAGTACACCGATTGATACATCTTCGCTCTTATTGGAAACAGTTTCAAACCCGTTCTCTTTTAATAATTCTATATATTCCTCGCCCTGCTGTCTTGTGGCATTATTTAGGCTGACAGAAAAATATCCTGCGGTTTCGTCATAGACGGTAGCTTGAAACGGTGTTCCGGCTTCCGGCTGTGGGATGACGGCAGTATATTTGTTCTCCGGCCACTCACTGATTTCCTCTACTTCTAATAGAGGAAGATTAGAGTCCGTAGACTCTCTGCTGATGCTGTCATTACTGCACGCACACAAAACAACAGTCATCATGAGCGCAAGCGTCATTACAAAGATTCTTTTCATTTTTATCGTCCTCGCTTCATGTGTTTTGACCTAAGAAGCAGAAACAGGCTAACCAGAACAACAATAACAGCAACAGCACAAAGCACATACAAATAAAGTGAAGCTCCATATACAGTAATGCTTGTTTCGTTATCAGCGTAACCTATAATACTATCCATTTTTCTGTTCTCAATTATCATTCCAGCGACAGATAGGACAAATAGAAAACCGCTTATAATAAGAATACACTTTAATGGGATTTTCTCCCAAAAACGTACTTTAGTATCCGATCGTTCTTCAATCTCCGATGTACCCTGTGATACGTTATCTGCTACCATGAGTTCATTCAGCGGAACATCAAAAAACTCACATAATGCTAAAATATTGGCGGTACTCGGTTTACTTGCGTTGTTTTCCCATTTGGTTACGGACTGCCTTGAAATATTTAGCGCATTTGCAAGAGCCTCCTGTGATATATGACGCTCGGTACGAAGTTGTTTAATTCGTGTCCCAATTTCCATAATTGCTCCTTTTGGTCTATCTATATCATATCTATCTCTATGAGTAATGTCTACCAACTATCCGGCTACTATTGGTTGCAACGTTGGTTTTAATTATACCACCCAAATGTGAAGAAATCTACTGTCCAGTAAGACGGTTAATCGAATTTTCTCCGAAGTTTCTGCCTACCTCGAGTAGAAAACGCCCCAGCGATTTTGTCCTCGTCCAGAGCGTTCCTATCCGCTGTCCCGGCTCGTCTGTGTCAATCGTAGACAAGCTCAAACTTCACAATCTCGTCCGCCTGTGCCCGGCAAGCGTTCATCAAGCCCACCCATGCAAGCTGGTCTTTCCGTTTCAAGTCCTCGGTGGCTCCGGCGCTCTTGGCAAGCTCCGGCATGATAAGGTCGATACGGCGCTGTGCCGCCTCGTTGATTTCGGCGCAATGCTCATAGAGCTTTTCGCTGGTGACAAGGGCGGCGTAGAGGTCGGGACGGTACTGTTCAAGGTAGGCTTTCCGCAAGTGCCCGTAGTGACCGATATAGGGACGCTTGGCGGCGGGGGCGTGGCTGTTGTCGATTAGCTTTCTCATGCGATTTTCTTTCCTTTCTCCGCTTTCTCGGCGGCTTCTCTGGCAAGCCTGCGCTGTTGGCTCTGCCTTATCTGCTCGTTTTTCCTCTGGCGGTATTCCGCAAGGCGCTGTGCTTCCTCCGGCGTGAGAGGAAGTCCCTCGCGCTTCATTCTGGCAAGCTCGGTTAGGGAATGGGGCTTCGGCGGTTTCGGCGGCTGGCTGGCTTTCTGCTTCTCACGCCATGCCTGATTTTGTTCCCGCTTTTTCGCTAACCGTTTTTCTTCCTCTTCCTGTTCCTCCGGGGTCAGCAGTCCCGCCTTTTTCCTTGCGGTGAAGTCTCGCTTTTCCTGCTTGCGCTTCTCATAACGCGCCTTTTTAAGCTCCCTGCTTCGGGCTTCCTTTGCCGCCTGTTCCTCCTGCCGGCGGCGTTCCGCTTCTTCCTCCATGGGGGTGACGATATGGGCGGGAACCTCAAATGCGCCGATGAAGTTCAGATAGATGTCAAGCCTCTGACGGCGGCTGTTCCCTCTGCCGCCCGTAGCTTCATGGACGACGACTTTCTCTATAAACTCATTGAGCATGGGCGTGGTAAGCTCGGAAAAATCGGTGTAGCGTTTTACAAGCTCGATAAACTTCTCCGTTTTCAGCTTGTCGGCGTTCCAGTTTTCTATCTGTTCCTGCCACTCTGCTATGGACGCTTCAAGGGCGGCTTGTTCCTCGTCGTACTCGGCAAAGAGCCGGGTAAAATGCTTGTCTGGTAGCTTGCCCGTGGCGTTTGCCTCGTAGAGCTTCTTCACAAGCCCGTCCAGCTCCTTATGCCGCCGCTTCGCCTTTGCAAGCTGCGTCTTGCTGTCCTTAACGGCTTCCTCCTGCCGCAGGTCGGACGCTTCCCGCACACGCTCGATAAACTCGGCTTCATTGTTACGGACGTACCAGCTCACGCGCTGAATGGTGGAGAGGATCGCCGCCTCCAACTTCTGCGTGGGGATATAGTGCATGGTGCAGTCGCGGGTAAGCTGGCGGTAGTTCCCGCAGATAAAAGCGTCGTCCCACCATTTGCCCTGCACAAGGTGGTGACGGTGGGTCAGTTTCGCCCCGCACTCGGCGCAGTACAAAAGCCCGGTCAGACGGTTTGGGGCGTTCTGCGTCTTGGGGGCGCGGCGCTTGGTTTCCCGGAGCCGCTGGACGTTGTGCCACGTTTCCTCGTCGATGATGGCGGGGATTGCTCCCTCAAAGATATACTGTTCCTCTGCGGTGGTCTTACGGGTGCTTTTGGTCTTGTAGTTCTCGCATACGGTCTTTCCCAGCACCTTGCGCCCCATGTATTCCGGGCGGCTGAGAATATAGCCGATAGTAGTTGCTGACCATGCGTAGGGGTCGGCATAGCCCGCTGTGCGGACGGGTGCGCCTATCCGCTTCCAATGCTCGGACGGGATAGGGATTTGCTCTGCCCGGAGCGCCCGCCCTATGGCGGCGATACTTTCCCCGGCAAGGACACTCTGGAAGATACGCTTGACGACAGGGGCGGCTTCCTCGTCGATAATCCACTCGCCCTTGTCCTCTTTGGACGCAAGGTAGCCGTAGCAGATGGAGCCGGAACAGCGCAAGCCCTTTTCCATTCTCGACTTGAACACAGTCTTGATTTTCCGGCTGGTGTCGGCAACATACCACTCGTTGATTACGTCGCGGAAGATGGACATAATATCAAAGCCATTGGCGGTGTCCAGATTGTCACTCGCCGCGATAAAGCGGACATTGTACTCGTCAAAGGTGCGCTTCAACAAGCCCACCTCCACGACATCACGCCCGATTCTGCTTTGGTCTTTTATAATCACCGTTGCCACGTTTCCCGCCCGGATTTCGTCAAGCATGGCGTCCAGTCCGGGGCGCTTGAACGTCGTTCCCCGCACGCCGTCGTCGGTAAAGTGGCGTATGTTCGTAAAGCCCATTTTCTCTGCGTAGTCCTCTAACAGACGCTTTTGATTTTCGATTGACACGGATTCGCCCGCCCGCTCGTCGTCGTGGGATAGCCGCTCATAAAGAGCTGTGATTTTCTCTTTTTCCTGTTGTTTCTTCATGTGATGTAACCTCCTTTCGTGAGAGTAAAAATCTCTCTATCCTTATTATAGCTATCCATTCGGATCGGTAACTACATAGGAGGAGTGCATTTGCATCAGGTTCGGCTTCACGAAAAAGCGCGTTTTACCTGAACCTGAACCGCCGATAACGAGGATATTTTTATTTCTCGCATACTTCGGTTCAGAGGGCTTGCCCATAGTCAGAGATTCCGTTTTCGTGAGAATGACGTTGTTATCGGGATTTGAGCAGTCCATATACGGCTCAATATCCTTTTCACCGCCCCATACGGCAGAGCCGTACTCCTCTCCCTGACGGAATTTCTTCTTGTTTTTCGACTTGACATAGAGGACTAACCTCATTACACCCGCAAGAACCAAGCCGAAAAGAAGATCAAACGGGTGTAAACTGGGAAAGATTCGTGCAAACGCCACACCGAGATTGCTCATAAAGGGCAGGAGCTTTTCCTGAAATCCATTGCCCTCAGCGGTTCGGTACGCAAAGCCGATCAGGTTGCCCACATAAGAGAAAGCTACATAGGGAACAGCCTTGATGATCAGCTTTTTGAGCTTTCTGGTGTTAAGCTGCAATACGCAGTCTTATCCTTTCCGCAGTTATCGGCACAAAAGTCTGCCGTAAAAATATCATCGCCCCTTGCCCGTGGAACGGGTGCGGACTTGAAGTAGTCATAGATCAACGTCTGTTCTCCTATGTGCGATTCTTCGCACGGTTTTTCTCTCTCTGTTTCTGTTTACGAGGTCTGTTTGCCACCTTCTGAGCCTGCTGGTGCATCTGCTCACGGGTAAACTCGCCGCGCTTCTGCGATTTGCCCTGTCCCTTGCCGAGATACTCCGAAAATGCTCTCTTGAAATTCTCCGTTTTAGCAGCGGAGAAGAAAACATGATAGGTAGGCGGCTGGGTGCTTTTATCTCTTTTCAGAGCAAAATCCACATCGTATTTTCGTGCGGTTTTCAGGAAATCACCGATATTCCGGTCTGAAACCTCAATGCTGTCGAGCTTGGACGGGGACTTCGCCTGCAACTGCTTGTAGGTCATTCGTCCCTTTTTCTCCGCCTTACCCGACATAAACTCCTGCAAGGCAGATTTCAGCACATCGGCGGTCAGTTTCTCCGCCTTGATCGAAATATCTATGGTTTTCTTAGCACCGCTTTCGTAGTCGGACGGCATTACGCATCACCGCCCGTGATCTCATAAACGGCATACGCCTCGGTCGAAAGCCAGTCATGAAGGGCTTTGAGTGCATTATCTGCTTCATCGGGCGTGTCATAGATACCCATAGGAATCTTGTTGCCAGCGGTATCCGTGCCGATCATTTCAAAATCGGGCTTGATCGTGCCGTTTTCCTCGTCAATTTCGGCATCATCCCAATTTGTTTCAACGCCGATCTTCACGATGTTGGCATAGTTCAGGAACTCGCCAAACTGCGTAACGATAGTCTTAGCCATTGTCCTCACCATCCTTTCCGTAAAGCTCTGAGAGCTTGTTGTGATACTCCTCCTGCGTTTCATCGAGATCGCAGAAAACGCAGCTCAGAAGATTATAGCTGACCTTATCACCGAGCATATCCATAACGATAGCTTCAAATTCGCTATGAAAACGGTTAAAAAGTCCGTCTATCTCCTGAAAAGAAGGATTATCGGGCATAGTTACACCTCCTCATTGGTCTGCTGCGGCTTCGGATTGAAATATCCGGTCTTGAGATATACTACCCTGTCAGGGCAGTAATAGCGATGCTGTTTGCCCTCACCGCAGGGGATCGCATAACCGAAGTCAAGAACTCCGGACAGAATACCATTTTTCAGCGTAGTAATACCGATACCGCTTGCCCGTGCGATCTCCGACAGAGGAACATTTCTTCCCGTAAACACAAGATCATGCTCACTGATTCTCTTTGCACCCATAGGAACACCTCCCTTCGTAATCAGACAGCCCGACCGTACATCTCTGCCACAGCATTGTCAGCCCATCGGCTTTCACAGCCTTCGTTGAAATGATATGTCAGGACTTCGTTGTAGAGGGCGCTGATGAAATATTTGCGGAAATTCTTGATATTATCGACCTTTGCCATATTCACAAGGACATTCTCGACCATGTAAATATTAGCCCTAAGCATCTTGGACTTTATCACGCTTCTGGGGAAATTCGTACCTCTGAGCGTGGTGTACGGCAGAGTAGAGCATATTTCGTCAACGATAAAGCCGACGATATTATCTGCTTCTGCATAGCCGTCCCGACCGTCAACGGTCAGCCAGTCTCCGAGATAGCCGTAGCCGATGTTCTGTTTCACGACTTCCGTATAATACTCAACTTCTTCTGCGTTATATCCCTCGTTCGACTTTTCAACATTTTCACCGTTGAAAACTTGTGGAATTGCCGCAGAAGGAATGATAGAGGATTTATCACTCCGTAATTGATTTTTCTGTAATGTATTGTTGTTATTATATTGTCCGTGGTTTTCAGACAGCGGAGTTTCAGCAGACGGAATGTCCGGATACAGGTTTTCCACCCTCTGTTTTTCCCCCTCAGAAGAAATAGGCTTTTCAGCCCGACCGCCTGCACGTATCGTGATTGCCTTGCGTCTGGTCTCAGCTTCAAGCTCGTCAGCCTGTTCTTTGGTGACAGGCACATCGAAAAAGCTGTAAACGTACTCAAAGCAGTTGTGAACGCTCTCATTGGAGAGAAGCTGTGTGCGTACAAGGTAACCCATATCTATGAGCTTGTTTACAGCGTTATGAACCGCAGTCCTGCCCTCTTTGCAGATCGCTTTCAGTCCCGACATAGAGAAATGCCAGTAGTCAGGCAGAGAACGCACTTTGAGCAGCAAGCCGAGGAGCTTATTGGGAATCGTCTTGTTCCGCAGGAGAGCAGTGCTTACCATAGTAAAGTTGCTGTCCTTTTTGACACGATTCAGAACGGCGTTATCCACCGTAAAGGTTTCAAGCTCATAGTCATACTGAGGGATAGAGGTATCCTTCGCTGAATACTCATAGAACTTGTAGACCGTCTGTATCCTGCCGGTCGGGTTCTCATTCGGCATCTTTACCACGACTTCAAGGTAGCCCCACTCTTTCAGATCATTGAGGGCGCTGTCGATAGCTGTCTCACCGTCAGGGCAGATTGCAATCAGCCCTGCCTTTGAGAAGTTCCACTCCGGCGGCAAGTCCATAACTCTGCCAAGCAGACCGATAGCAGGACAGCCGAGATTGGTAGACCGCACGAAGCAGTTGCTCAGAACGGCATATCCGCTGAATTTATGTATCTCGCAGACGGTATCGTCCACGGTTTTCTTTTTCCTGTTGCGCTTGTCCATTTCCGTTCCTCCTCAGCTCATCTGCCGTAAACAAATTCCATGTTGGGGATATACAGCTTATTTACCGCATAAACGCAGCCATACGGCTTATCCACTTTCAGGAGAAACTTTCTGCCGTTCAGCTCGGATACAGCCTTCTTGATCTCATCACGGGTAAACATTGACAGTTCATCGTGTTCAGCCAGTTCATCGACCGTGGAATAGTCCTTATCGACCTTGTTGAGCATGACGGTAAGAACCTGTTCACAGGCACTTTCCTCGAAATGATAGTCTATTCTCGGCAAGCTGATTTTCGTAGGATTAGGCATAGAAAGACCTCCTTGACATAATTCATCTGAAATAAAAAAATCGCTCCTCATTTCTGAGAAGCGATGTACGGTATTCAATTTTGGGCATAAAAATAGCGGACAGCGCTTCTGTTATGAAACACCGTCCGCTATTGTCCATTATTCAGTTTGCTTTGTCAACAGGCTTTCTACCGTTTTAGGGTTGTTTTCGGTATCTACCAAGTTTCTACCAACTTTTGTGCTGTTGGGTTTCTACCGAGTTTCTACCAAAAATCTTCTGATTTGCGATTTTTACGATTTCCCGTAATAGCGCGGTTTTTAACTTTTCTACCGCCAAAAGCCCCGATTTTTCGGTGATTTGGCATCACTTGACGATAAATGACGATAAGTGGCGATAAAGTGGTGATACTATAGCATATACGAGATACGTTTACAATATTCTAGTAATCATCGAAAACGCATGAGCTCCCAATAAATTTTGATATTATCAGACATTTCTCGCCGTTTAATGTAAAAAAACTGTAAATTCTATTTGACTATAGTCTAATTTTATGTCGTCATTTAATAAATTTTTCCTCATGTATTGTTAAAAAAAAGGGTTGATGATAGAATGAAACAGTGAAAATGGAAATAAAATATATCTATTTATCCAAGGAGGGAATGAATCAGATGAAGATGTTAGCAGATTTCGATAAGGAAGGCTTCAAGAAGGAAGTCATTACTAACGTAAAGACCCTTTTCCGCAAGCCTATCGAGGAGGCTACTCCACAGCAGGTATTCCAGGCAGTCAGCTACGCAGTAAAGGACGACATCATTGACAGATGGATTGCTACACACAAGGAGTATGAGAAGAAGAACGTCAAGACAGTTTACTATCTGTCTATGGAGTTCCTTATGGGTAGAGCACTCGGTAACAATCTTATCAACTTGACCTACTACGATGCAGTTAAGGAAGCACTTGATGAATTAGGATTTGATCTGAACTTTATAGAGGATCAGGAGCCTGATGCCGCTCTGGGTAATGGCGGTCTCGGACGTCTTGCAGCTTGTTTCCTTGATTCATTGGCAACACTTGGCTATCCTGCATATGGATGTGGTATCAGATACAAGTATGGTATGTTCAAGCAGGGCATCAAAGACGGTTATCAGGTAGAGATGCCGGATGACTGGCTCAAGGACGGCAACCCATTCGAGGTAAAGCGTTCAGAGTACGCTGTTGAGGTTAAGTTCGGTGGATATGTCAGAGTTGAGAACAAGAATGGCAGAAACTACTTTATACAGGAAGGATATCAGTCAGTTCGTGCCGTACCTTATGACCTTCCAGTCATCGGATATGGCAACAACGTTGTAAATACACTTAGAATCTGGGATGCTGAGGCAATCCAGGAGTTCTGCCTTGACTCATTTGACAAGGGTGAGTATGAGAAGGCAGTAGAGCAGCAGAACCTTGCAAAGACTATTGTCGAGGTTCTCTATCCAAATGACAATCACTACGCAGGTAAGGAACTGAGACTGAGACAGCAGTATTTCTTCATCTCAGCTTCAGTACAGAGAGCAATCCTCAAGTTCAAGGAGCTCAACAAGGATATCAACAAGCTGCCAGAGAAGGTGACATTCCAGATGAATGATACACACCCAACAGTAGCAGTTGCCGAGCTCATGAGAATCCTCATGGATGAGGAAGGTCTTGAGTGGGATGACGCATGGGATATCACAACAAGAACATGTGCATACACCAACCATACGATCATGGCAGAGGCACTTGAGAAGTGGCCTATCGAGCTGTTCTCAAGATTACTTCCACGTATCTACCAGATCGTTGAGGAGATCAACAGAAGATTCGTTCTTAAGATCCAGGAGATGTATCCGGGCAACCAGGATAAGGTTAAGAATATGGCAGTTCTGTACGATGGTCAGGTTAAGATGGCTCATCTTGCAATTGCAGGTTCTTACTCAGTAAACGGTGTTGCAGCTCTTCATACCAAGATCCTTGAGGAGAGAGAGCTTAAGGACTTCTACGAGATGAGACCAGAGCAGTTCAACAACAAGACAAATGGTATCACTCAGAGACGTTTCCTGCTTCATGCTAACCCACTTCTTGCAAACTGGATTACAGACAAGATCGGTGATGAGTGGATAACAAATCTTTCACACCTTAAGAAGCTCAAGGTATATGTGAACGATGAGAAGTGCCAGCATGAGTTCATGAACATCAAGTACCAGAACAAGATCCGTCTTGCAAAGTACATCAAGGAGCATAACAATGTGGATGTAGATCCTCGTTCAATCTTCGATGTACAGGTTAAGAGACTTCATGAGTACAAGAGACAGCTCCTGAACATTCTTCATGTTATGCATCTGTATAACAGACTGAAGACAGAGCCAGAATTCGATATGTACCCAAGAACATTCATCTTTGGAGCAAAGGCATCAGCAGGCTACAAGAGAGCTAAGCTTATCATCAAGCTCATCAACTCAGTTGCAGATGTTGTCAACAACGATGCTTCAATCGAAGGCAAGATCAAGGTTGTATTTATAGAGAACTACAGAGTATCCAATGCCGAGATCATCTTCGCAGCAGCAGATGTATCAGAGCAGATCTCAACAGCTTCAAGAGAGGCTTCAGGTACAGGTAACATGAAGTTCATGCTGAACGGTGCACCTACACTTGGAACCATGGATGGAGCAAATGTAGAGATCGTTGAGGAAGTTGGCATCGAGAACGCATTTATCTTCGGACTTTCAGCAGAAGAGGTTATGAAGTATGAGCGCGAGGGCGGCTACAACCCAATGGATATCTACAACAACAACCAGGCTGTAAGAAGAGTTCTCACACAGCTTATCGATGGCACTTATGCAAAGGATGATCCGGACAGATTCAGAGATCTCTATGATTCTCTCACAAAGGAAGATGTATACTTCATCCTCAAGGACTTCGATTCATATGCAGAGGCTCAGCAGAAGGTTAACGAAGCATACCAGGATGAGAAGGGCTGGGCAAAGATGGCTATGCTCAACACAGCATGCGCTGGAAAGTTCTCATCAGACAGAACTATCGAGGAGTATGCAAAGGAGATCTGGAAGCTTAAGAAGGTTAAGGTTTCACTTGATAAGTAATTATCAGATAGAATGAAATAACAAAATAAAGGACGGACATCATATGGTAAGGATCATATGGTGTCCGTTTTTATTTTGCATCTGTTAATACATCCGCGCCTATGTTATGATAGATATATATGTTACGTTGTGATGAAAAGGGGGTTATAAACATATGAAAGGTAGAAAATTGAGACACAGACTCACGGCTCTGCTGCTCGCATTTGCAATGATATTTACAGCGGTCGCCGTACAGCCGAACTGTGATGCATTTGCAGCTACGAAGGTAAAGACGCCGGTGGCGACACATGGAAGACTGTCTGTGAAGGGGGCAGATCTGGTGGATGCCAAAGGCAAGAAATTCCAGCTCAGGGGAATCAGCACACACGGTATCAACTGGGATGTGGGATATCCTTATGTGAACAAGGCGGCGTTCAAGACTCTGAGAGACGACTGGGGAGTTAATGCGGTAAGACTTGCCATGTATACATCTGAATACAACGGCTATTGCGCGGGCGGCAGCAAAGCGGCACTTCGAAATCAGATATACAAGGGCGTGAAATATGCGACCGACCTCGGCATGTATGTGATCATCGACTGGCACATACTCAACGACGGGAATCCTATGACACAGGTTGCAGAGGCAAGAAGATTCTTTGCAACTATGGCGAAGAAGTATAAGAAACAGAAAAATATCATTTATGAGATATGCAATGAGCCAAATGGCTGCGACTGGAAGACTGTCAAGCGATATGCGTCCCAGGTCATAAAGGTCATAAGAAAGTATGACAAGAAGGCGATCATCGTAGTGGGAACGCCGACATGGTCCCAGCTCGGTTCGGATGGCACACACAATGAGGTTGCGGATAACCCTATCAAGGGCTACAAGAATATAATGTACTCACTCCATTTCTATGCTAATGAGTGGAGCCACAACCGGTATCTTCCTGCGAAGCTTGCATACGCAAGGAAGAAGGGGATAGCGGTCATAGTCACAGAGTTCGGAATGTCCGCGGCAAGCGGCGATGGAGGCATAAGCAAAACCTACACCGGCAAATGGCTGACCAGACTCAACAAGGCGAATGTCAGCTATTTCTGCTGGAGTCTCAGCAACAAGAATGAATCGGCATCCCTCCTGGCGTCGTGGACGAGCAAGACGAGCCGGTGGAAGACGAGTGAACTGTCTGAGGCAGGCCGTTATATCAGAGCGAAATACAGAGCCCGCAAGAAGGCTCTCGGAAGCAGGGCGTAACGGGAAGCCGTGAGGAAACCGTGATATTAACAAGCAATAAAAAACAGGCGCTATATAGATCAAAGATCTGTATAGCGCCTGTTCTTGTGTTAATGGTTATATGTGAATTAAGCTACAACTGTTACGTTAGTTGCTCTCTCCTTAGAAGCGTCCTTAGGATCAGCCTCTACATCAAATGTAACCTTCTGTCCCTCGTTAAGAGTCTTATATCCATCAGAGTTGATTGCTGAAAAATGAACAAATACGTCCTTTCCTGTCTCATCATCTGAGATGAATCCATAACCCTTTTCTCCGTTGAACCACTTAACTGTACCGTTCTTCATCACGAGTACCTCCTAAAAATGAAAATTTGTACTCAATGAAAACACTACAATATACCTTATAGAGAATACTCCAAAGAAAAGCTTACCTTATATAGCAATCGAACCGTTAATCTTGAATACGCTATTATCATATTATGTCATGTTGCATTTGTCAATAAACGATACGACTAAAATTTGCGTTAAGATTTCTCAGTAAAAAGGGTATATGAGCAGTGTAAAAACGATATATATATAAGAGGTATAAAAATGCGGGAGGGTGAAATGAGGAATGCAAAGACGATCATTATAGGGATTGCGTGTGCTATGGCACTTGCTTACATAATATCAGGAATATACGACAAGGCGGTTGGGGGAGATGACACTGACGGATCGGCAAAAAGCGGGCGCAATGTGTGTATTTATGATAATGGGGAGTATTCCCTCGTGGATGTGGAAGAGTATACAGCATCGACGCTGGCGGGAATGATGAGTGACAAATGGAGCGATGAAATGCTCAAGGCGGTCGCAGTTGTGGTTAGGACCGGAATCTATTACCAGATGGATGAAAATGACAGGAATTCCGCCACACAGGGGCAGACAAAGAATCTTATAAATGAGTCCCAGCTCCGGGAGATAAGATATACGGAATCGCAGCTCAAGAAGAAATGGGGAGGCGAGTGCTCCGGGATAATGAGAAGGGCGAAGAAGGCGGTGTATGCGACCGGTGGACAGGTTATGAAATACGGTGGAGAGGTAATACTTCCGGCGTATCATATGATAAGTACAGGGCATACTGTGAGTGCACAGGAAATATATGGGCATGACATACCGTATCTCAAGCAGGTGGCAAGTGATGTGGATCAGATGGCGGAGGACTTTTCGACCACTGAGATATACAGCGGGGACAGGCTTCAGAAGATATTCAGAAAATGGATAGACGCTGACAATATGACGGATGAGGTCAAGGTTATGACAGCCACAGAATCTGGATTTGCACAGACCATAAATGTATTTGGGAGCGAGCTGGAGGCTGATGTTTTCAAAGAACAACTGGGACTTGCCTCGACGAATATACACATAGATAAGGTTAAGGATGGATACAGGATTATAACGGTGGGCGTTGGAGATTCTCTGGGAATGTCACTGTATGGGGCGTCTGTATTGGCGGAAAATGGAGAGAAGTATGATCAGATCCTCAGGTATTATTATACTGGAATAGAGATTGCGAAATAAAGGTTGATAAAAAATATTTACACATTCAAATCATCTGTATATAAGTGCCAATAAGTGGACATGATACAGATGAGGTGATGAATATGAAGAAATTTTTGGGCGGCATAAAGAAGAATATATTTTATATCTCGCTCATCACAGGCATGGCAGTGCTTGTGACAGTGCTCGGACTTTATAACGCACAGACCAATTCAAAGGAGAAGACCATAACAATAGGACAGAATACGCCGAATGACAGTACGACAGAAGCCGATGCGAAGGAAGCTTTGAACGATAAGAAAAATGATAAGAACAGCGGAGTGTCGGATGAAGGTACATCAGAGCAGAAAGATATTGAGACGGATAATACCATAGAGGATTCCACTGCATCCACAGTGGAGAGTGAGAGTGCTGAGACTGGAGCTTCAGGAGTTTCAAATGACAGCCTGCATTACGATCCAAAGGATAGCATATCATGGCCTATAAATGGCAATGTGATAATTCCTTACAGCATGGATACGACAGTGTATTTTGAGACACTCAAGGAATACAAGTGCAGCCCTGCAATGGTAATTGAGGCGCAGACGGGCGATGAGGTCAAGGCTGTATATGAGAGTAAGGTAGCGGAGGTCTCAAGCAACCCAGAGCTGGGCAATTACGTCAAGCTTGAGCTTGGAGACGGCTACACCGTGACACTTGGACAGCTTCAGGATGTGAAGGTTGCACTTGGCGAGCATCTGGATGCCGGCCAGGTAGTGGGAACCGTTGGCGAGCCAAGCAGATTCTACAGCGAGGAAGGAAGCAATCTCTATTTTGCAGTCGAGAAGGACGGCAATCCTGTGGATCCGATGCTGCTTATACAGTAGAGGTAGGGTTGGACAGGTTGCTAATTTGTATCTTTTACGAGGACAACACAGCGTTTGGCGACAATCCCGTGGCGGGATGAAGAAGATAGGCCATATAAACAAAAGAGCCCCACAATATCTAAAATAGATATTGTGGGGCTTTTGCACTATATACTTACGTATATTTTCTTAAATGTGCTTTATAATCCACGGTCTATATTAGCCCATTACAACCTCTACTGAGTGAGTCTTGCCATCGCCAAATGCTGGGATAACGTTGCCCTCGATAGCGTTGCCATCAACGAGTACGCTCTTAACGCCCTTGTTGATGTGAGCTGGGTTAGAAACCTTGATGTCGTATGTAGCACCACGGAACTGACGTGTAGCTGTCATTCCATCCCATGCAGCAGGAATTGATGGATCGATCTTCAGACCATCGAAGTCTGCTGAGATACCAAGGATGTACTGTGATATAGCTACCATGTTCCAAGCAGCAGTACCAGTCAGCCATGAGTTCTTACCCTGACCGAAGTGGTTGCCCGGCTTGCCGATATCAGATCCGGCATCCTTACCACCGATCATCTGGCCGTATACATATGGCTCAGTCTTGTGTATATCTGATGTCTCCTCAGTGAAAGCTGGAGCTATCTCTGAGTAGTACTTAAATGCCTGATCACCGGCACCTGCGTAAGCAGCAGCACAGATGATCCATGCATTGTTATGTGTGAAGATTCCGGCATTCTCCTTGTATCCACCTGGGTATGTAGAAATCTCACCATACTGGATGTAATACTTTGTAAATGCTGGGTTGTTGAGTACAAGTCCGTGCTGTGTATTAAGTCTCTCATCGATTGCAGCAAGAGTCTTCTTGTCGCAGCCCTGATCCTTACCGATGTCTGACATGATAGCGAATCCCTGTGGCTCGATGAAGATCTGACCTTCCTCGCACTCCTTGGATCCCATCTTCTCACCGTTTGCATCGTAAGCTCTGAGGAACCAGTCGCCGTCCCATGCTGACTCCATGATGTTGGCCTTCATCTTGTCGATCTCAGCCTGAGCAGCATCAGCCTCAGCGTCCATTCCAAGGTGCTTAAGGATAGCAACGTAGTTAGGACCTGCATATGTGAAGAGTGTAGCAACCATAACTGACTCAGCAACCTTTGAGTATCCACCCTCAGCAGCGAACTTAGGGTTGGTGTATGTCTGGAAGCTCTCACCTGGTGTATCTGAGAAGCATGAAAGGTTGATACAATCGTTCCAGTCAGCTCTCATTGCAAGTGGAAGTCCGTGTGGTCCAAGGTTGTTCACGATCTTATAGAATGAAACCTTGAGGTGGTCAAGCATAGGCTTTGCAATTGACATATCGTTGTCATATGGAACCATCTCGTCAAGGATGCCCCAGTCGCCAGTCTCCTTGATATAAGCTGAAACTGAAAGGATCAGCCATAATGGATCATCTGAGAAGTCTCCACCGATATCTGCGTTACCCTTCTTGGTAAGTGGCTGGTACTGATGGTAGCATCCACCGTCTGGGAACTGTGTTGAAGCTATATCGATGATTCTCTCTCTTGCACGATCAGGGATCTGATGAACAAATCCAAGCACATCCTGGTTGGAATCACGGAATCCCATACCACGGCCGATACCTGACTCGAAGTATGAAGCTGAACGTGAAAGGTTGAATGTAACCATACACTGATACTGATTCCAGATGTTGACCATACGGTTAACCTTGTCATCAGGTGTGTTAACGTTGAGAATGCTCAACAGTCTGTTCCAGTGCTCCTTGAGCTCCTCAAGACCTGCAGCAACCTTCTCAGGAGTGTTGTACTTCTCGATCATCTCGAGAGCCTTTACCTTATTGATAGTCTTGCCGTCTGCCTCGAACTTCTGGTCAACAGGCATCTCAACATATCCAAGTATAAATACAAGAGTCTTTGTCTCGCCTGGAGCAAGAGTGATCTTCTTGTAGTGTGAAGCGATAGGCGACCATCCATCAGCAAATGAATCATTTGACTTGCCAGCCTCAACAGCCTGTGGGTTGTGGAAGCCGTTGTAAAGTCCGATGAATGAATCTCTGTCTGTATCGTAACCATCGATCTCGTCATTCACTGTGTAGAATGCGAAGTGGTCACGTCTGTCTCTGTACTCTGTCTTGTGGTAGATAGTTGATCCGACAACCTCTACACGACCTGTACTGAAGTTTCTCTGGAAGTTGGTGCAGTCATCCTGTGCATCCCAGAGACACCACTCCTCAAATGAGAAGAATGAGAATGTCTTCTCCTCTGAGCCTTCATTTGTAAGAACGACCTGCTGAACCTCTCCAGCGTAGTTCTGAGGAACAAAGAAAGTAACCTCAGCCTTAAGGTCATTCTTCTTACCTGTGATGATTGTATATCCCATACCATGACGGCACTGATACTCGTCAAGCTCTGTCTTTACCGGTGACCATCCCGGATTCCATATTGTACCATTGTCGTTGATATAGAAATAACGTCCGCCCATATCTATAGGCACGTTGTTATAACGATATCTTGTGATTCTACGAAGACGAGCGTCCTTGTAGAAGCTGTAACCTCCTGCAGTGTTGGAGATCAGTGAAAAGAAATCCTGTGTTCCAAGGTAGTTGATCCAAGGATAAGGAGTTCTAGGAGATGTGATGACATACTCCTTGTTGGCATCATCAAAATAACCAAATTTCATGTAGCATATACCTTCCTTCCAATGTTTTGTGAAGGCTTCCAGATGGCTATGCCAGCCCCCCTGAAGCCGCTTTTGTATCGACTTGTGCTAAATTCTCCCTTAAAGTCAGCCATACACTCTGATTATATAATAAAAGACTTTAAAACACAACAAAGTTATAGTGAAAATTGCACAATTACTAAATGTATTAATTCCTGTATTTGAGTAATTAATTGATGCTTATGCTGTGTTATACTGTGTAATATCAAAACAGTATAGGAGTTATTTACTATGGGAAAAAATGAAACTAAGAATTATGTAGGCGGAAGCGGAATGGATGATATGGAGCTGGACGAGCGTGATATACAGCTTATGGAGGAGAGCAGAAAAGAAGGCAAAAAGAAGCTGTTTATAGCACTTGGTGCGATCGTGTTAGCAGTGATAGTAGTGGTGATATACATAGTTGTCAGAAAAAATATGACCGGAAAATCAGAGAGCGAGGATCTGATAAAGACCTACATGGAGGGCCTTGAGGAAGCGGATCTTGACAAGGTGGAGAGTGTTATGGATCCTGATACCATAGACAGCGATTCGTCAAAGGATCTGGTCACTGTGTTCCAGACTTATAAGGAAAATAATATAGAATATACAGTCAGCTATACCATGGGTGATGGGCATGTGGCAGAGTCCAGCGATCTGGCGGCAGTCAGCAGCACTGTATATGGAAAGACCCAGAAGGAAGCAGGTATATCAAAGGGTTATGTCATTCCGGTTACCGGAAAGATAATGATGACATTCCAGGGTCAGACTTCACCGTATGATCTGGACATGGATATCATTTGTTATGAGAAGGATGGAGAGTGGTATCTCGGCGGAACAGTTATGACTACGGGAGATACGACTACAGATGATACGACAGAGTAGTCACGAGAAGGACAACTGCTGGATACAGATATTGAATACAGAAACTGAATATATGGACATGGATACATGAACAGACGACAAATGGTGCGGATATTAAATGTAATATTCGCACCATTTGCTGTCTTCTGCCAGTGTGCAGCTATCTCTCTTGATGAGCTTGCACTGGAGCTCAATTCTTGCGACTCCATTGTGACCGCCCTTGAGTCTGTCCATTAGAAGCTGCAGGGCGAAATGCCCCATGTCCGTCTTGGAGATCTCCACTGTGGTCAGCATCGGAGTTGTGTACTGGGCTTCCTCGATACCGTCGCTGGATATGATGGAAGGAGTGTAATATCTGTTCTTGCATTTGGCAAGATATTTCAGCATCCCTATGGCCGTTATGTCATTGGCACAGTATATTCCGGTTGGGCTCTTGTCGGACTTCATGAAGTGTTCCATGGCCTCAAATCCTTCAACCTCGCTGAGCTTTGTGTTGATGACGTAGTCCGTGTCGATATCAAGTCCATGATCGTGAAGAGTTTCAAGATATCCTTTGTAGCGGACCTCGTTATTGCAGTTTCCCACATATCCGATATTCTCATGTCCAAGAGATATGAGGTATTCAACCGCTGTTCTGGCAATCTGGCTACCGTTGCAGATGACCTCATCCACCTCGCCGTTTGCAGAATCCCTGTTGACATACACTGTGCTGCGATAGCACTGGCTGAGCTTCTTCAGGGCTGCGCGGTTGCATTTTCCGATGACAATAAGTCCGTCGTTGTGGCCATCCGCTTCCTCGCACATCCTGCGGATTACAGAATCCACGTTCTCATACCTGCATCTCCTGTCGTCGGAGAAGATGGACCGATACCATACCTTGGACAGGATGCATCCGTTCTTGTGGATCTCACTCTCTATGACATGCAGCAGTTCTGTAAAGAATGGGTCCGACGTGGCAGAGTCCATTCTGGTCATGAGCACATTTATATAGTAGGTTTTCTCCACAGTCGCGCCTTTTCCATTCTTGAGCTGGCGGGCAGACTGGTTTGGCGTGTAGTTGAGCTTCATAGCTGCGTTCCAGATCTTATCCCTGAGCCATGCGCGGAGCTCCTTTCTGACCTTTGCATCTATAGCGGCAAATGGCTCATCGAGAAGCAGGAGCTGTGGCTGGGTGGCAAGAGCTCTGGCAAATGCGACCCTCTGACGCTGGCCTCCCGACAACTGCCTTGGGTATCGTTTCTCAAGGCCCTTCAGTCCAACCAGTTCTATCAGCTCCGTTACTCTGTCGCGGATCTCTAACTTTGGGTATTTCTGTATCTTCATTCCAAATGCGATATTGTCATACACTGTCTTGTATCTGAACAGCGCGTAATTCTGGAATACGAAGCCAATTTCCCTCTTGCTGGCGGGAATGTCATTTACTTTTTTGCCATCTATGTATATGTCCCCTGAGTCCGCGGTCTCGAGTCCTGCAAGTATGCGGAGGATAGTGGTCTTGCCGCTTCCACTTGGACCCAGAAGTCCGATGAGCTTTCCTTTCTCAATGGAGAAACTGACATCATCGGATGCCCTGTAATCTCCAAATGTTTTATTGATGTTTCTGAGCTCTACGTATGAATGTGTATCTGCAGGTGTATTCATATCATATACCTCCCTCTTTATTTCCTCTGTGTTCAAGTATGTTTCTAAGTATCAGTATGATGACTGCCATGATGACCAGTATGGACGACATGGCAAAGGCTCCTGTGAAGTCAAATGCCTGGTACAGCAGTTCGATATAGAGTGGCATGGTGTTGGTGAGTCCTCTGAGATGTCCCGAGAGAACTGACACAGCTCCAAATTCACCCATGGCCCTTGCGGAGCACAGTACAATTCCGTACAGCAGAGCCCAGCGTATGTGGGGGAGTGTGATCTGTGAGAATATCTGTATCCCGAGCTTTTCAAGGTATGGATACAGGAAGCTCTGCCTGCCAAATGTAAGTACGAATATAAGGCCCGCGATGATCGGGGATATGGTAAGCGGCAGATCGATGAGCGTTGATATGATCTTTTTGCCCCGGAAGGTGAATTTGGTTATGAGCCACGCGGCATAAAGTCCGAAAATTGTGTTGACCACCACCGTGATGACCACGACCTTCAAGGTGAGAAGTATTGACTTCACTGCGTAGGTGTCGGATATGGCGGTGACATACTCATTCCATCCGTCCCGGAGTGCTGTCACTATGACATACACCAGTGGGAGCACAAGTGCCACGATGAGGAATATGGCGCACAGACCGATGAGGAGCCATTTGATTATGCCACGGTCGTTTCTTATGTTCATGTTGTTACCTCCCTTCAGTCTATGCCGCTGACTATTCTTGATGTGCGGCTCTGGATAAATGCGTTGACAAGCAGTATGACAAATGCTATCGCAAGCATCACAAGTGCTATCGAGGTTGCACTTGCGTAGTCGTATTCCTGCAACTCTGACATGATGAGCAGAGGGGTTATCTCAGTCTCATATGGAGTGTTGCCCGCTATGAACACGACGCTTCCGTATTCCCCCAGGCTTCTGGCAAATGCCATGGTGAAACCTGCGATCAGTGCCGGAAGTATCTCGGGCAGGATGACACGGAAGAATATCTGGATACGGGAGGCTCCGAACATGGCGGCTGCTTCCTCGTATTCCCTGTCAACCTTTTCGAGAACCGGCTGGACACTTCTCACGACGAATGGTATTCCAATGAACACCAAAGCTATGGTTATACCTATCCGTGTATACGCGATATCTATACCGAATCTGGCAAATATCCTTCCTACCCAGCCGTTCTGTACCGTGAGATGGGTGAGAGCTATGCCTGCAACCGCTGTGGGAAGGGCAAATGGCAGCTCGATGATGCCGTCCATGATTCTCTTTCCCGGGAATTTGTATCTGACAAGAACCCACGCAAGGATGAGCCCCATCACCGCATATATCAGCGATGCGATAAATGCGGTGGACAAGCTCACGGCGTAGCTTGACAGAACTCTCGGTCTGGTGATGGTCTGCCAGAATTCGGATAGTGACAGTCTGGCTGAGAATACCACCAGAGAGCACAGGGGGATCACCACTATAATTCCGAGGATTGCCATTACTATTCCAAATGACAAACCGAATCCTGGTATGATGCTTTTACTTTTCTTTTTTGCGCGTGTGTGCTGATGTGTCATGTCTCAGTCATTCCTTTCCTGTATGTATTATCTGGATTTCCCGCCAGACTGCCATTTCAAATTAATTCTTTTCCTCGTATATGGAGTCAAAGAGCCCTCCGTCCGCGAAATGCTTTTTGCTGGCCTCTGTCCAGCCTCCGAAGTGTGATATGTCTGTGAGGTCAACATTTGTTATGATCCATTTGCCGTCCTGTGGCAGCTCCGATATGGTGTTGCTCTGTCCCTGATATTCGAACTGCTTCAGGATATCCTGATCTGATGGTCTGTAGTACCACTCTGCCTCAAGCTTCTGTGCCTCGTCGGAATATAGGTAGTTCAGATATTCGGTCGCGACATCCCTTGTGCCTCTCTTGTCAACCACCTCGTCGACTACTGAGACTGTAGGCTGGCACAGTATAGATACGGAAGGAACCACGATCTCGTACTCACCAGGATGCTCATCCAGTGAGAGGAACGCCTCGTTCTCCCATGCGAGAAGCACATCGGCCTGAAGTCCATTTGCCACCTCAAGCGCCTGCTTTCCTGAACCACCGTGTGACTGAACAACTGATACGTCCTGTCCCTTTTCCTCTTTCCAGTGCTTTGCAAATAAATCGTTGTACGCTGCGTATAGCTCTCTGGTTGGGTCGTAGGATACGTTCGTTATCTCAATAGCGCCCGCTGAGTCAGATGAGCTGCCGGTTGAGTTAGATGCTGCGCTCACACCGCATCCTGACAGAACTCCAATTCCAAGTGCTGTGACTGCGAGTAATGTTGCCAATTGTTTCTTCATAATCTTCTTCCTCTCTTTCTTTAATTTCCCGTTTTCATATCGGGTATGTATGCAATATATGCTTGTAAATGCTGGAAATCAAAAGAAAAGAGTGAAAACGTTGTCACATGGAAAAACATAGAAAAACAGCACGTCAGGTTGTCCTGGCGTGCTGCCTTATTGAACTTTTCGGTATTATTTCTTCTTCATACCTGAAATTATGATTATCACAAACGAGATTAGAATGGTCGCAAGCACTGTTATAAGGATTATGAGCTGAAGGTTATGTACCTTACTCTTACTCTTATCAGTGGAAGCGTAGCTGCCCACGGTGAGTGTGCTCTTTTCTGTTGTGACCTCAGTGGTCGTCTCGGTTGTGGTACGCTCTATCGTGGATATCTCAGTTGTGGTCGCCTCGGTCGTCACAGGGGTAAATGTATTTCTATACTCTGTGGTGACCTCGGTCGTACTTGCCGTTGTCGCCTCGGTTGTGGCTCTGGTAGTTGTCTGTGTGGTTGTGGAAGTCTCCTTCTTGGACACTGTAAATGTTGTCACAGCATCTCCGGTCTTGGATCTGATGGTTATGGTGTGGCTTCCGACCGAGAGGGATTCAAGATAGCTCGTCTTGAGCTCGATTATGATGCTTCCCTCTTTCTTGTTGTAATATGAAGGGTCAAGTTCCTTGTCATCTATGAGGACACAGACAAAATCAGCGTACTCAGCGTTCGATCTGAACTTGATAGTGTTCTTGCTGGCCTTGCTCCATTTGCTTCCCTTGCCGCCGATGATCTCGGGTGCTGCCTTGTCGATGACTGTGTCAGCCTTGCTTATCTCCTTTGTACAGCCCTTGTTGCTGAAATATTTCTTGCAGGCTGAGCAATACCAGTATTCTATATTGCCCTTGCTGGAGGTGGTTGCTGCTACATAATCAGTCTTCTTAAGGTCTGTGTGGTTCGTTGTGCTGAGTTCGCCGTAGCTCTTGCCGCACACAGAGCACACTGCCTTCTTCTTGCAGGTTGCGGTTCCGCCGGAGCAGTCCTGGATGACCTTATATCCACAGCCCTTGTTCTTGCACTTGCGGGAGTGGGTTTTGCCGTTGCCATCACTTGTCCAGTTGCCGAGGTCGTGGCTGCTCTTGCCCTCCACGACGATCTCACCGCAGTAGCGGCATTTCTGAGGTGTTGTGCAGTCACCGTCGTCGGTTTCTGCGGTGTGTTTCTTGTTTACTGTTACAGTCAATTTGGTTTCATTTCCCGCCTTGTCGGATACGATGATGGTCTGCTCACCATCTGTGGCTTCCAGAGCAAGTGAGTGATCGTCGTCAAGGGATTTCTCCTCGCCGTTCACTGTGACCTTTGCCAGATGGGATTCCTTCACGGTCATCACGGCTGACAGGCAGTAAGTCTCTCCGTCGGCGATTCCTGTGACCTTTGGCGCATGTGTGTCGATGATGAAACCATCTGTGGATAAGTATGTTGTTTTGCCGTCCTCTGATGAAAGCTTTGCGTATATAACATATTTGCCCTCGTCCTTTATGGAAAATGCTTTCTTATACTTGGTAAATGTTGCTGCACCCAGATCGTCCGATGACAGAGCTGAGTCGCTTATCAGGTAGCCGACTGTGATGGAAGGGTCGGAGTTGTTGTCACAGGTGATGGTAACCTTCTGGGTCTTGTTGTAATACTGCTCAAATGATGATACATCCTGGAGACCGTTCCAGCTCTTATCGCCCATGCTGATGGTGCCTGTAGGAGCAGAGTCTGATTTCCACATCGCATAAAATACCAGGTTTCTTTTAGCCGATGAGTCATCAGTATCGGAATACTCATATCCGTTATCTGCCGCCTTCTCAAAGGAAGAGGTGTATATGATGTTCACGGTCTTGCCTGATCCGTCGGACTTCGTGTTCCAGCCCTTGAACTCATAGCCCTCACGGGTCGGTGGGTAGTCGTTCAGTGCCACGCCATATCCTGATCCTGCTACATCAAAGTCATATGTTCCGCTGTCCGCATCTCCGAGCTTGCCTCCATTTGCATTCAGTGTGAAGGTGAGCCCTGAACCGGAGAAGCTGTCCTTGGTGTACATCGCTGTCAGCTTTATACGGTTTGTAGACTGGAAGTATGATGTGTCAATGCTGGTGACCTTTGTCTTGTCGTTGTACCATCCGGTGAATGTAAAGCCGTCTTTCTCCGGCTTGTACTTTGACAGGTCAACAGTCGTAAATTCTGCTGATGGGCTGCTTATCACAGTGGAAGTCTCCCCTGATAACTGTCCTCCTGCTGCATCCAACTCCAGATAGTATGTGTCTGGAGTGTCGGTATCTTCTGCAAATGCTGTGAAGCATGTCATACAGAACATTGCCGCGAAAACCAGTAAAAATCTAAGTATTTTTTTCATAGAATCCCTCCTTGCATATGGTATTATAATAATTTTATTATACTGGGGGGAGAAAAACAACGAGACAGGGGAAAAATTAATAATATGAAAGAACGGCCTCCGCCGAGAGACCGTTCCATAGAAAATGTCATGTTTTATGCCATTGTGAATATTCTTTCTTTTACTGTCTTGGACTCGCCTGGAGCAAGCTCTGTGTAGCCTGTGATCTCCGGTGCTCCTGAGAGATTTGGAGCGTCAATATTCCAGCTCATTGGCTCAGGACAGAAGTAACCCTTGTCGCCGTGATCGTTCCACATGATCCAGAACTTCATTGTGTCGTCAACCTCATAGCAGACCTTCTTGCCTGTGGCAACATCAGTTGCGTATACTCCGTAGAAAGGCTTGCCGTCCAGCTCGTTCATCTCCGCTGTGTAGAGATCGTTGTCGATGTCCTTCAGAACAGGTACCATGGTTCCGTTCTTGTACTGGAGATCGTAATCTGTTATAGGAAGGTTCTTCTCTGTAGGGATAGCGTGCTCATCAAGCTCCCATTTGTCTCCAACAGGTACACAGAGACGTACATCCTCGCCCTTTCCTGTGCTTGTGAAAGGCCCCTTGAATGCAACGTGGTTACATACGCCGTATGGCATCTGCTTGTCGGAGAGGTTGGTGAGTGTGAACTCGTAGTGCATACCGTCCGGAGCAAGAGTGAATGTGAAGTCTGCTCTGAAGCTCACAGGGTATGTAGCGAAAAACTCATCCTTCTCATCATATACATATGAAGTCTTGCCGATGGCCTTGTCTCCATCCACTGACACGCTCTCTATGCTGTGGTTTCTGAGATGAAGGAAACCGTGGAGATGATTGCCGAGAGGATCATTGCATGGGAAATGATACATGGCATCGGAGGTTCTTAAGTTGCCGTGTGACAGTCTGTTAGGGAGATACAGGGTAGGCATTCCGTAGATCTCTGCTGCTGCTTTGAGCTGTGCAGGAGTCAGGGAAGGATCGTTCCTGAATATATCAATATCCAGAGCTGCGTTCTCCATCTTCATAATGTTGCTTCCGTTAAATGGTGCGATCAGTGCACGGTAATCGCCTGATATAAGTTCAATACAAGTCTCGCCCTTGTAGTCTATTGTACGTGCTGTAGTGTTCATCGTGTTCTCCTCTTCTATAAATATGTTGTGTTTAAGTTGTATGCTGAAATCCACAAAAACATTGAACTTTCCTATGTGAAATAGTAACACGGAAAAAATTGTATGGCAACAATGAGGTTCACAAAACGCGGCGTTCTTGATTATTTTATCATTAATTGCTATACTATCATAGGATATTTTGCGAAAGACATGAAAGTTAGTTAATTCGGAGGTCGAAGGTGACTAAGAATAATAACACTGATTATAGAAAAAAGATATACAGACAGCGGCATCACCGCAGAATGAAACTCGTCGAGAGCGGAATAGGAGTGGTCGTCGCAGTCATAATGATATTTGCGCTTGGACAGGGCAACCTGAAAAAGAATGTGAACGGCCAGGAGGAGTTCCAGCCTGAGAGCGGAACATCGGCAGATATAAGTGAGAGTAGCACTCAGGATATGTCATACAGTGACACGGAGGGGGCTGCACAGCAGTATCTGGCAACTGCGGAGGATGCGGCCATTCCGGATCAGCGAAATGGTCAATATGTACAATTTGTCAATTACACCAACCCTGATGTGAGCGGCAAGGGAGCGGACAAATATGACAGCAATATATACATGCCGGCGAATGCCACGGATGACCAGTATTTCTCGACATCTCTGCTCATAGGTGATTCCAGAGCCGAGGCGCTGGGACTGTACAGCGGTGTAGACAACTGGGATATGTGTGTGGCGAAGAATCTGGACATAGAGAAGGTCGCTAATACCAAGATGTTCACCTGCGATTCAGGAGAACAGTGTACGGTTGTCGAGATGCTTGGCATGAAGAGCTATGAGAATATATACATTTCATTTGGGCTTGAGGAGCTTTCGTGGTATAACGAGCGGTACATGTCGGCCTACAAGACTTTACTGGATCAGATCTCCCAGTTACAGCCTGCGGCAAATGTATATGTGATGTCAGTACTTCCTGTATCGGCGGAGCTTTCATCAAAAGACCAGGTGTATAACAACCCGGGTGTGGACAAGCTCAATTCTCTCATGCAGGAGATGTGTGGCAGCTACGACCAGGTGATCTATCTCGATGTGGCTCACAGCGTGTCTGTGGATGGTGTTCTGCCGGAGGATGCGGGAATAGATGGCAAACATTGTAATAAGAAATATTGTCTCAAGATGATGGACTACATCAGAAAGAACGTGTATGTCAGAAGATAGTGGAGACGGAGGCATATGATAAAAAGAATAATATATTTGTTTGCATGCTGTCTGGTGATCTGTTCGCTTGCGGGATGCGCAGGAAATGGAGACGACGAGGCAGATATGCCGGATGTACACTCTCTGGCTGATATGCTCATGCAGAACGTGAAGTTTGAGGATTCCGTGGAGGAGGTCTCCTCTGAGACGGCGCTCAGATATTATGGTATAGACAGCGTTCAGGTGCAGGACAGTGCAGTGTACATGTCAACGGGAGCCACCGCCGAGGAGCTCGCAGTATTTCAGGCGTCGTCAACGGTCGATGCCCAGGGCATACTGGCGGACATGAAGAAAAGACGCGACTCACAGTTGCAGATGTACCTTGATTACAAATCGTCGGAGACCGCCAGACTTGATGATGCGGTTCTGTATGTGCATGATACATTTGTGGTATACATGGTGTCCGATGACAGCGAAACGGCACAGGGAATAATAAGTGATTATCTGGAATGATCTTCTGGGTGATCATTTTTTTTGTCTGCATTTCCTTGTGTAACACCGGGATAGATCATTCATATTATAGTAATAAATCCGCTGTCAATAAAATAAGATAAATAAAGAGCGCTGTATGCGGTTGTAATTTTATGCACTGGCATGTATTATTATGTATAATGTATACAATATACAAAATACGAACAATTGACAGCTTGAGATATCAGCACTGTGGTGCGTTGCGCCACAGTGACTGAAAGTGGCTGAAAATGAGTTGAAGGTCAATAGAGAAAGAGGTATAGACATGGCAAAACAGAATTGGAAACCAGGAAATATGTTGTATCCGGTTCCGGCAGTTATGGTGAGCTGCCAGAGACCGGGAGAGAAGCCAAACATAGTGACGATAGCGTGGGCCGGTACCATATGCAGCGATCCTGCAATGGTGTCCATATCGGTGCGTCCGGAGAGATATTCCTACGACATAATCAAGGAGACAGGAGAATTTACCATAAATCTCGTCACCGAGAAACTGGCATTTGCAACTGATTATTGTGGTGTGAAATCAGGAAGAGACGTGGATAAATTCAAGGAGATGAACCTCCATGCATGTGACGGCGTGAATGTGTCATGCCCGGCTATAGAGGAGAGTCCGGTGAACGTAGAGTGCAAGGTAAAGCAGGTAGTTGAGCTTGGATCCCACCACATGTTTATCGCTGAGGTGGTCGGAGTCCAGATAAGTGATGAATACATGGATAAGACCGGCAAATTCAACCTCAACAGCACGGGACTTGTCGCATATTCACATGGAGAGTATTTTGCACTTGGCGACAAACTCGGCAAATTTGGATATTCTGTTAGAAAAAAGTGATCGCAGGCTGAAAAGCTGCAGGGGAAATGTCACGGATAGGAGAGAAAATGGAAATATCATTAAAGGCATATGGAAAGATAAACCTCGGTCTCGACGTGGTCAGGAGACGCGAGGATGGATATCATGAGGTGAAAATGATCATGCAGACGGTCGATCTGTGGGATGAACTGACATTTTGCGATGTCACCACAGACGAGATCGTTATAACATCGGATTCGTCGGAGCTGCCGGATGTGAAGGATAACATCATATACAAGGCGTGCCGGATGATGAAGGATATATATGGAATAGACAAGGGTGTTCATGTAACCGTGGATAAACACATACCGGTTGCAGCCGGAATGGCAGGGGGAAGCGCTGATGCAGCGGCAGCCCTCAAGGCGATGAATATGCTGTTTGGACTGAACCTTTCCGATGAACAGCTCATGGAACATGGAGTGAAGCTCGGCGCAGATGTGCCTTACTGTATCATGCAGGGTACGGCACTCTCGGAGGGAATAGGAGAGATCCTTACACCACTTCCACCTATGCCGGACTGCCTGATCGTCATAGCGAAGCCGGCGATCGGAGTGTCCACAAAATGGGTATACCAGAACCTGAAGGTGGATCTGCTGGAGGAGCATCCAGATATCGATGGCATGGCGGATGCACTCAAGACCGGAGATCTGAAGGGAATAACAGACAGAATGGCAAATGTGCTCGAGACGGTTACGATACCTGCAAATCCTGTGATAGATTCAGTCAAGAAGCTCATAGCGGAGAACGACTCCATGGGAGTGCTCATGAGTGGCAGTGGGCCGACAGTGTTCGGAATATATGACAACAGGGATAAAGAACTGGCACAAAGAGTAGTAGATATGCTGCGTGAAAAGGACGAGATACAGGCTGCGTATGCCGTCAGCCCGTATAACATAAGAAGAGGTATGTGATGGATCTTAGATTGAATATGGATGAGTACCTGCCTCTTCGAGAGGTAGTGTTTAAGACTTTGAGGAATGCTATAGTTCACGGTGAGTTTGAGCCGGGGGAGAGACTTATGGAGGTCACTCTTGCGAAGAGGCTTGGCGTAAGCCGTACACCTGTCAGGGAGGCCATGAGAATGCTTGAACTTGAAGGGCTTGTGGTCATGATTCCGAGAAGGGGAGCAGAGGTTGCCAGGATAACGGCAAAGGATCTGAGCGATGCGCTTGAGATCAGGATGGCGCTTGAGGATCTTGCGGCAGGGCTTGCCTGCAAGAGGATAGACGACGAGGGAAAAGAGCGGTTGAAGCAGTCCTATGCCGACTTCAAGAAAGCGGTAAGCTCCAAGATAATCCCGGAGATAGTAGATGCGGATGTTGCATTTCACAATACTATAATGGACATGACGAACAATCCGAGACTGATCAGCATGTCCCAGAGTCTTCGTGAGCAGGTGTACAGATACCGCGTGGAGTATGTAAAGGATTTCAGCTATCACGACAAGCTTATAGCGGAGCATGAGGCTCTCATGAATGCGATAATAGCCAGGGATGAAGAGAAAGCCAAGGAGATAACCCGTATACATATATACGATCAGGAACAGATCGTGATCGCAAATGTTGTCATAGCACAGAAATAACAATATGCATAATAATAAATACCTGTATAAGAGGCGGAATGCGTGAAAACGTGTTCCGCCTTTTTACGTGTATGTCTGAATAAAAACTCATCCGTTGGACAAGATAGATTACAGAAGATAAACGGTATGTTGGAGGTGTTTACGGCGGACGATGGCTTCAATCAGTAAAAAAATAGACGAAAACATCACACAAATTGAGACAATGTTCGGTAACTGGAGCGATATCGTGGAGCGAAGGTTTGATCTGGACCGCTGTGCCTGGGGAGATGATCCGGCAATATACGTGGTGTATATAGATGGACTGTGTGATCATGAGTTGATTGAGAACACATTAATAAAACCAATAACCTGGGAATGGCGGAATAAAGACACGGCAGATCTGTGGGAGCATATAATCTCCTGCGAGGGTCAGACGGCGGATTATACCCAGGAAAGTGACATGGACAACGTTGTCAGGGCGGTTCTCAGGGGGGATACGGCTATATTTGTATCCGGGAGCGATCAGGCAATAGTAGTGTCATCGAAACATTTCCCTGTGAGAGGTATAGAGGAAAGCTCCACCGAGGGAGGAATGAGAGGGCCGAGGGACAGCTTCAATGAGAACTTTAGGACATCCACAGCTCTGATAAGGAGAAGGATCAAGGACGTACATCTGAAGCTGGAACAGGGGACAATGGGCGTCAGATCCAGAACAGAGTACGGGATATTCTATATGGAAGATATAGCGGAGCCTGAGCTGGTACAGCAGATAAGGGACACCATCGATAAGTATGAGATAGATGCGGTGTTTGACAGCGGTATGGCTGAACATCTGATGGAGAAGAAATGGCAGGAGATATTTCCGATATACCAGGCGACCACAAGACCTGACAAGGCGGCCGCGGCTCTGGTGGAGGGCAGGGTTGTCGTTGTGTTTGACAATTCCCCTGAGGTCATAATTGCTCCAGCCACCATCAACACTCTGTTTCAGACGGCGGACGATTATTATAACAGATGGCCGGTGGCGACATTTGCCAGAATGATAAGGTATGTGGCAGCGTTCATTGCGGTGGGACTACCGGGACTTTATATTGCGATCACCTGTTATCACAGGGAGCTGATACCCGACAAGCTTCTGTATGCGATAGCCGATGCGAGAAGCCAGCTATCGTTCCCCGTTGTAGTTGAAGTGCTGATAATGGAGCTTTTGTTTGAATTGCTCCGGGAGGCCGGGATACGACTGCCGAGCCAGCTTGGAAATACGATAGGAGTGGTTGGCGGTCTGATAGTTGGTCAGTCAGCCGTGGAGGCGGGGATAGTCAGCACAATGGTTGTGATAGTTGTGGCACTCACGGCTATAGCTTCATTTGCTATTCCGAATGAGGCGTTTGCGTCTGTTTTCAGATTGCTTAAGTTTGTAATTATAATCACCAGCGCACTTTATGGAATACTTGGATTTATCCTTGCGATGCTGGTTCTCGTGTTTCATCTTGCATCCCTGGACAGCTTTGGCGTGCCGTATATGTCCCCTGTCGTGACCTGTGGATACACTGGCGAGGGATATAAGGACTTTGTTGTCCGCGTGCCTATAAAGAAAATGATCAACAGACCTAAATGGAGCAATCCTGACGAGCGGTGCAGGTTGGTCAGAAAGAGAAAATAGATATGAATGATAAATATAATGTGACGTTTTCTGCCTTTTTTAAGATGGCTTTGCTTGTTTTGCCAGGGATGATAACTTTTGTAGCTACATTAATACCCTCATATTTTGGAAGAAATTGCCTGATTTTGTCACTTTTTTTGACGCTATGCATGGCTTTTGCTTACGTGATAGCACTATATATTGTATACATGAAGATTGATGAGAGAGGGAACAGCGAAAGCGGTAAAGTCAAAAATAGGACTATTGAATTGATTTATGGGGCGAGAACTGCCGTTAGGATGGGCTTGCTGCTGTTTGTCCTTGCCGAATGTTCCAGGCAGTTAATGTTGAAAAGATACACGGTAATTGCTATCTCAATCCCCTTGCTGCTTGCATGTTTGTATATGGGTAGCCGTGGCACAAGGGGGATGGTCAGGTTTGCGGAGTCCGTGTTCTGGTTCGCTGTCGCGGCGGGGGCTGTGGTCATTCTGTCTTCTGTGAGTAACCTTGATCTGTCAGTGCTTAAGACTGTGACTGAGATAGGAGACGAGGGCGGGGCGAATCTCACCATAAGCCGTGTCATGGCTAGGGGAGGACTGCTTTTTCTTGGATTCTCGGCTATGGAGACGGTGATGCTGGTGTATATACACGTCATTCGGAGGCGAAGAGGAATGTTGTGTGCAGCCGTAGGCACAAGTACCATAATAGGCATTATGTGTTCGATAATTGTGATATGTACACTGGGCACGGGTGCGCTCATGGCTAAGGAGAAAAATATACTATATATAGTGGGAGCCATGGAACTGCCTGGCGGAGTGAAGCTCAGGCCGCTCATGCTGGTGTGTTACCTTGTCATCGTGTTCGGTGTGATGGCACTGGTTCCAAACGTCATAGGTGGATGGGGCGCTGTGGACAGACTGGGTGTTCGGCACAGACGGCTGTGGAAGACATTGTGGGCAGTCCTTGCATTTGCCGTATGCCTGTGGGCCGGGATGCTGCCCGGACAGCAGGACCGTATAAAGATCATCTCCGGATATCTTATTCTGGTGGATGTACCCCTATCGATAATATTGCCGGCGGCATCACTTGCCGGGAAATGGCCTGTAAAAAAATCTGCCGGACTGGCGGCGGTGTTATTGACGGCGTGTATATTGAGTGGGTGTGAATACAAGCCGGTGGAGGATGTGGACTATGTGAATGCGGTCATCATAGAGCGCAGCACGGAGGAGCCTGCCGGCGGCGGGCTGAGATACAGTCTGGTCATAACAGGACTGGACGACGATGAGGATTCCCTGACCGAGGAGGGGGTGTACCAGGTGGACGCCGGTTCATTTGCCGATGCTTGCAGAAGTTATAATGAGAGTCATGCGAAGTCCCTCGATACGAGTCATGTGGAGTATATAGTAGCGGAGGATACCCAGGTAATGAACGAGGCTGCAGCCGAACTTGAGAAGGAATTTGCTACAAGCTATGTGACTGTGGTGATAGAACAGAATATACTGGAGAAATCCGGGGATAACAATACAAATGAATATCTTAAGACACACTATGAAGGCCAGTGTCTGGCGACATACGCGAGAGATGGGATAGGTGAATAGAGACTTAGATGATCAGGAGGTATTGTTTATGTGGAGAATGTTCAGGGCGGCCATACTGGGTGTCCTCATAGGAATTGTCGGCGGTGTGATATTTGGACAGGTTTCTTATGTAAAGAAATATAAGGATAAGGTGTCGAGGGAGATAATGGCGGATGCGGTCATGTACAACAATTCACTGGATGACAGTGGAAGGGTCATAAGGCTTAAGGTCGATTATGATGGCGATATGAAGTCTGAGGATGAGAGAGATGAGCTTGAGAGCTATGTGGGCAACACAGTCATGAAGCAGATCGGCATGTGGCTTGGGGACGACTACAATGAGAATCTGAGTTATATACAGATGCGCCACAATCTTGTCATGGCGATGGAGGATATAAATGACATTGCCCAGAGCGCGGCAAATGCGTGGGGCGTGGATGCCGATGCAAACTCCGGATTTTCTTATGAGTATTTTGGCGATTCCGGGGAGGACTGTCCGCCCGGAATGTATGAGACATTATGTATAGATCTGGGGGATAAGTGACGTTGAAAAGTTGATTCCCAGGTGTTATACTTTGACCTGTGGTGTGCCCCGGGTGCACCGCGGATTAAAGTATAAGGAGCACATGTCATGGCTAAGGAAAATTTGGTTGTAATATTTGGAGGAAGATCATCAGAGCATGAGGTTTCATGTATATCGGTACAGACAGTTGCCAAGGGGGTTGATCTTGAAAAGTATAATATGACATTGGTTGGCATTACCAAGGATGGAAGATGGTTAAAGGCAGATAATATAGAGAGTATAGCGGATGGAAGCTGGTATGACAGCAAGGTCACAGCAGTGATCTCACCGGACACCAGAAGAGAGCTTATAGTTTTCTCCGATGCAGGTGTGGAGCGCCAGAAGGTGGACGTCATATTCCCTGTACTTCACGGTATGTATGGCGAGGATGGAACTATACAGGGATTGTTCGAGATGGCAGATATTCCATATGTTGGATGTGGCGTTCTGGCATCGGCAGCATCCATGGATAAATTCTATACGAAGATAATCGTTGATCACATCGGTGTTTCACAGGCGAGATTTGTACCTGTGCTTGCAGAGGATTTCAGCGACATAGACAGTGCTATGGACAGAGTTGAGGCTGAGCTTGATTACCCTGTATTTGTAAAGCCTTCAAAGGCCGGATCATCAAAGGGTGTAAATAAGGCGACTGACAGAGCAAGCCTTCTGTATGCGCTGAATGAGGCCGTAAAGCACGACAACAAGATCCTCGTTGAGGAGACGATAGTTGGACGTGAGCTTGAGTGCGGAGTCCTCGGTTACAAGGACAATACCAAGGCTTCGGGAGTTGGCGAGATACTTGCCGCTGCTGAGTTCTACGATTTCGATGCAAAGTACAACAATGCTGAGTCGAGAACGGTTATCGGCGCCGACATCCCTAAGGAAGCAGAGAACGAGATAAGGGAAGACGCTGTGAAGATATTCAAAGCACTTGACGGCTTCGGACTCTCCAGAGTGGATTTCTTCCTTGAGAATGGAACAAACAGAGTTGTATTCAATGAGATCAACACACTTCCTGGATTTACAGGAATAAGCATGTATCCAATGCTGTGGAATGCTCAGGGATACGATATAAAGACTCTCGTCACAACGCTTATTGAGATGGCAAAAGAGAGATAAATTTATAAAATTACATAGATTGGAAGTTTATATGGTAAAGAATGTTACTGTGACAGTAGTTGGAGAGCAGAGGACGAGCAGGGAAGAGAACAATGTTGAACCCATAGAGCTTGTTACCAGGGGAAGCCTTCATGAGAAGGACGGGGTATTTTACCTGAAATACGATGAGTATTATGAGGATCTTGAGAAACCGGCGAGAAATCTGCTGAAGTTTGACAAATTAGGACTTGACCTGACAAAGAAGGGCGAAGTCAGTGCTGCCATGTCATTCAGACCGGGAGAGACCAGAGAGGCATTTTATTCTACTCCGGTTGGTATGATGAATATAAGCATACTCACTGAAGGCTATCAGCTCGTGGAGACGGAAAAGGGGTTTGGTTTGGTCGTGGTGTATGTGATGGATTATGGCAATGAATGTGTATCGTTTAACGTACTCAGGATAACCGTGGAGTGAGGATAGCTATATGGATGACGAGAAGGCGTTTGATGATTTTTTGTCTATAGATACGACGCTGTGTATAGGTGCGGAGCAGCCCACCGAGGAGAATAATATATATCAGGCGACTTACTACAGGGATCTTGTGACCCTGTTCAATGCCGTGTCCATGGAGCCGGAGGATACACTTGTTGATTTTGGCTGCGGACTGGGGCGTGTGTTGTTTTATGGCAACTCAAGGCATTACTGCCGCGCCACGGGTATAGAGGCAGATGCTGACATATACGAGAAGCTTCTGGAAAATGCCGCGGGTTATCAGAGCAGATTTTATGATCAGGAAGACAGGATGAACTTCTATAACATTCCGGCGCAGGAGTATGAGGTTGCAGATGAAGATAATTATTTCTATTTCTTCAATCCATTTTCCCCGGAGGTGTTCAAGAAGGTCATAGACAATATAATAGATTCCGTGCGCAGGGCACCAAGAAATATATATCTGATGCTGTACTACCCGACATTTGAATATCAGAGAGTCATGAGGGACAGCAGGTATTTTGTGTTGAAGAATATCATCAAGTTGTCAGGATACGAAGAGGATCCCGATGAAAAAGTGTATGTGTATCACATGTCAAGATACTTTGTGTGATTTGCCACTTCGGCGCAGCAGCAGATATAGGGCGATGAAACCTGCGGTTGACGTGATACCAGTTGCAAGTATACAGCCTGTATGTGGCAGTGCAAATGGCAGCATCCCGGTGAAATAAGAAGATACGTTGATCGTTATGTGAAGAAGGATCGATGGCAGCAGGGAAGACGTCCATGTGGCGAGCAGCGCGAGAAGGATTCCCATGGGAAGGGCGTAGCAGAACTGGACTAAATTGCCGTGATAAAGGGCGAACAGCAGCGCTGACAGTAGGATGGCGATGGCATCTGAATGTCTGCATGTAAATGCACGTCTGGAAGAACTCAGAGAGATCCCTCTGAACACAAGCTCCTCACAGACCGGTGCAAGCAGCATGACTGTTGTAACTCTGAAGATACCGTTGTTTAGAGAGAAAGATGAACGAACCATGTCTCTGTAACTGCCGAGAAGCTCTGGACGATGGAGCTCAATGGCGTTCAGTATTCCGGTCGAAAAGAACTGCAGACTGAGGCCTGTTATGACAATAAGTATAAAAATACAAAAACAGAACAGGAATGAGAGTGATCTCGTTCCTGTTCTGTTTTTATTGTTACGGTTATCTCCTGTGGTGAATATCCAAGGATATATATGGTGTATACATCCGCAGAGAATAATTATTATAACACATGATACCAGAGATGATGGAATAAGCCCATGGACAAAAGTTATGCATATCGGTGCGAGTAAAGCTATTCCAAGTTCGCGGAGGTTAATATGACATTTCTTCATATTGGGAATCTCCTTTCAAGCTGTTACATCTTCTGGATCTTTTTAGCTCTCTCTTTTTCTTCCTTGGCCTTAGCCTTGGCTGCGGCCTTCTGCTCCTTGCTGAGCTTTGACTCGGCTACATCCTTATCGTACATATCCTGATACTTTCTCTGCTTTGCACGAAGCTTCTCACCAAAGGTCTTCTTGCCCTTCTTCTCCTCGATCTTACCACGAACATTCTTGACGCTCATGATATAGATACCGCTGACCATAGCCTTTACCTCTCCGCGGACAGGCATCTGATCATATATACCGTCATCACAGATAAGATTCATGATCTGAGGTCCGATCTTGGCCTTTACTATAGGCATCTTGGCCTTCTGGTAACGCTTTGGTGTCTGTTCCATTACCATCTTAGGCAATCCGGCATCCTTCATAGGGAGCATCTTCTTGTCGATGACAAGCATCGTCACAGGCTGTGCCTGTTCCTTCATCATTTCCTTCTGTGCAGACTGCTTTTTCTGAAGCTTATTGCCCACTATGTATAATGCAATAAGACCTCCGATAAGTATAACTGCAACTATTATCAACCATACCCACCATGCCATGTTTAGTTCCTCCTGATTATATTTAGTTATTGGTGTTTTGTCTTGCCGTGATCAGATTATTATAGTCTGATCACTTTTTTGTTGCAAGGGGAAGATTCTTAACCCTTGCTTTCTGAATGAGTGCCGGAATGGTTTCAAGAACCTCCTTGCGCTCCTTTGGCTTCAAGCCATTTATGTCGATAGGGTCAAGAAATTCGATGACCACCTTGTGACTTCTGATAAAGTTGTGCTTGTTGGCCTCCATGATATTGTCTGTTCCGCATATGGATACAGGTACGATAGGACATCCGGCCTTCTGTGCGATCTTGTATGCTCCGTCCTTGAAAGGAAGAAGTTCTTCGCCGTCATTTCTGTGTCCTTCAGGAAATACCATCATGGAATGTCCGGATTTTACGATATCAGCCGACTGCATGATAGTCTCCAGTCCCTTCTTCAGGTCGGACCTGTCAAGGAATGTACATCCTATGTCCTTCATATACCATGGAAGGATAGGAACCTTCAGGATTCCGTCCTTGGACATAAATCCCAGAGGCCTGTCCAGTGCGTTGTGACAGCACAGTATATCGAAGAAGCTTCTGTGGTTGCCGACAAACAGAATAGGCTGATCTTTGGGCACCCGTTCCAGACCTATGACAGTGCACTTGGCACCGCATATGAACATGACTATTCCAAAGAAGCCTTTGACCAGCTTCTGGGCATGGCGGTACGCCTTTTCCTGATCCTTCTTAGCCAGAAGGTACAGATACAGGTGATACGGAGTACACAGGATGATGCCCAGAAAGGCAAATAAATATGCAAATATTGTTCTCAATATTATAATTCTCCTTATGCTATTTTAAATGTTCCAGCATTGATTTGACTCGTCGTATGATTACTTCTCCTCAGAATCCTTCTTCTCCGGTATTGGAGTATATCTTCCATAGAGCTTTGATGTCTCAAGAAGCCTGTCTGACAACTGCTTGCCCAGGTCTGAGGCTTTGAATCTCCATGCCCAGTTGCCCTCTCCAACGCCTGGCGTGTTCATACGTGCCCATGAGTCGAGCTTTAGCACGTCCTGCATAGGAACGATGGCCATGTTGGCAACAGAAGAGAAGCATGCTCTTATCATAACCCAGCAGATATCACTTGCATCAGTGCTGTAGTATCTTCTGAGCTTATCCTTTGAAGCCTCATAAGCCTGCGTATACCATCCAAGGGTGGTGTCGTTGTCGTGTGTTCCTGTATAGCATACACAATTAGGTGTATAGTTATGTGGAAGGAAGTCGTTCTCGTTTGGATTTTCAAATGCAAACTGAAGGATCTTCATTCCAGGAAGTCCGAATTTGTCTCTGAGTTCTATGACTGAATCATCTATCTCGCCGAGATCCTCGGCGATGATAGGAAGATGGTAGCCGAGATTAGCTTCGAGCTGTGTGAAGAAGTTCAGCCCTGGAGCTGGCTTCCACTCGCCGTTGATGGCGGTCTCCTCACCGTAAGGCACTGCCCAGTAACGGTCAAATCCTCTGAAGTGATCTATCCTGAGGAAATCTGTTACTGTGAGCTGATATTTGATTCTCTCTATCCACCATGCATAGCCTGTCTCGGTATGCTTTTTCCAGTTGTACAGAGGGTTGCCCCAGAGCTGACCGGTAGCTGAGAAATAATCTGGTGGAACACCTGCAACCTCGATAGGGTATCCCTTTGAATCCAGCAGAAACAGTTCCTGATTGGACCATACGTCTGCGCTGTCCCATGCGAGGAATATAGGTGTGTCACCTACTATACTGATTCCGAGATCATTTGCATATGTCTTGAGGGCCTGCCACTGCTCTGTAAAAAGGAACTGGAGGAAGTTGTAGTAGCCGATGCCGTCTGCAAGCTTCTTCTTCCATGCGGTCTTCTGCCTTGCGGTCGGCTTCTTCAGTGAATCATCCCACATGTACCAAGGCATTCCCTCGTGCGCATCCTTGCCTGCCATGAACAGAGAGTAGTCAGCAAGCCATGATGTATTCTTGACAAATGCATCGAACTTTGCCATGAGATCCTCGTCTCCTGACATATCATCTGCATAGTCAGCGTCGATAAATCTCTCGTACGCTTTCTTCAGAAGGCCAGTCTTGAATTCTATAAGTGTTCCATAGTCGATCTTCTCAGGATCCCAGTCAGGCATAGCTGAGAAGTCCTCGTCCAGAAGTAACTTCTTCTTTCTGAGGTAGTCGATATCGATGATAAGTGGTTGTCCTGCAAATGCTGAAAATGGCTGATAAGGTGAATCGCCAAAGCCCGTGTGACCGAGTGGAAGCACCTGCCACAGATTTAATCCTGAAGCTGCAAGAAAGTCGATAAACTGATAAGCGCCCGGACCCAGATCTCCGATTCCATAAGGACTTGGGAATGATGTCGGGTGAGCCAGAATACCAGCGTACTTCTTAGGCTTTTTTCCGTTGTTCTGCTCTAACATAATCTATCCTCTTTTCATAATGTATACACAGAGCCATGCCACCTCACAGTCTCTTACGAGCCTGTTCGGCTGGTGTGCCCTGCGGCATTCAGAGCCATGCCACCTCACAGTCTCTTCGAGCCTGTTCGGCTGGTGTGCCCTGCGGCATTCAGAGCCATGCCACCTCACAGTCTCTTACGAGCCTGTTCGGTGCGGCGTATCCGCCGTATAGCACAATATAAGAAATGCCTTGTTCATGCAAGCATGACAAGCCACTTCTTATATTGTGCTGCATGGCTCTGAACGGTAACATTATACAATACTATGTGTGATAGTTGCAAGGTAATAGTGCTTGACAGCGGGCTGTGTGCTAACTTATTATAAGTGGAAGTATTTGAACTTGCGTATACTTCCGTATTTCCGTGATATATGGCGGTTAAGTCGTATGTGTGGAGTGGATAAAAAGAGAAAGAAGAGTATAAAAATGGAAAGAATAATCACAAGCCTGCTTGAAACGGATATGTACAAGTTTAGTATGGGACAGGCGATTTACCATCAGTTCAGTGACTATAAGACAACATGGTCATTCAAGTGCAGGAATACTGACGTGTTCTTCACAAAGGAGATGGTTGATGAGATCAAGAGACAGATACAGCTCTACTGTGATCTGAGATTTACAGAGGAGGAGCTTGAGTATCTGCACAATATCAAGTGGATAAAGGGTTCTTATGTTGATTTTCTGAGACTCTGGAAGGCAAGATATGAGGACTTTGAGATATCAGATGACGCTGAGTGTGGACTGAAGATAGAGGCGAGAGGCACTTGGCTCAATACTTCCATGTATGAGATACCTACTCTGGCTATAGTGAATGAGGTCTACTTCAGAATGAACGATGACTATGATAAGCTGCTTGCATCATTCAGGGAGAAGCTTGATGAGAAGGTCCGAAAAGTCGAGACTGGAGAGTATAACCTTGGAGCTTTCAGTGAGTTTGGACTCAGAAGAAGACTTTCGGCTGAAGCTCAGGAGCTTGCAGTCAAGGAACTCAGCAAGCGCAAGTATCCGGGTTCAACATTTGTCGGAACAAGTAATGTATATCTGGCAAGGAAGTATAATCTGGTTCCGGTTGGAACTATGGCGCATGAGTGGATCATGTGTGTTGGACAGGGTAATCATAAGCACAATCCTGCATATTCCAACTGGTATGCATTGGATGCATGGGTTAAGGAGTATGGAGTGCTGAACGGAACAGCTCTCACTGATGCCATCACAACAGATTGCTTCCTAAAGGATTTCCAGCTCACATATGCGACACTTTTCAGTGGGGTGAGACACGACAGTGGCGATCCTTATGAGTGGGGCGACAAGATGGTTCATCATTATGAGAAGCTTGGACTTGATCCAAAGACCAAGACACTTCTGTTCAGCGACAGCCTTGATTTCGAGAAAGCGGACAAACTCAACAGCTATTTTAAGGACAAGATCAAGGTTGCATTTGGAATAGGAACATATATATCCAACGATACGTGCGATGAACCGCTCAACATAGTTATGAAGACTACAGCATGTAACGGCATGGATGTTGCCAAGATATCTGATGATAAGGGCAAGGGTATGTGCAAGAACCCTGATTATGTTCATTATCTCAACAGATGTATCAAGTGGCGTATGGAGAATGATAAGTAAATTTTCGTAAGGAGGTGGCGCACTGGGTGCGCCGTCACTAAGCTGGGCTTAGTGACATCTTATGAAGCACGCAGACGCCGCGCGCAGCGCATTTTCATGCGTCTGCTCATTAGCAAAAAATGGAGTTTTGTGAATTATGGGAAAAATAATTATAATGACAGATTCTGCCAGTGATATTTCGGAGAAGGAGGAGAAGGAGCTTGGAATCAGGATCCTTCCTTTCCCGGTCGTGATAGGCGGCAAATCTTATCTGAGCAGGGTTGATTTTGACAATGAGGGCTTCTACAAGCTCATGGCAGAGAATGATGATCTTCCAAAGACATCACAGATCACAGCGTACCAGTTCGGCGAGGTGTATAAGGAGCTGGTGGAGCAGGGTTACACGGATATTATATATGTAAGCATCAACAAGGATGGTTCTGCCTCATATGCAAATGCGCAGATGGCCGCAGATCAGTTCGAGGAGGAATATCCTGAGTGCGCCGGAAAGTGCAATATATATATATTTGACGGAATAGGCTACAGTGGACAGTATGGCTATCCGGTGGTTGTGGCAGCTAGAATGGTTCAGGAGGGCAGGGATGCCAAGGATATCGTGTGGTATCTGAAGGAAGAGCTTCCAAAGAGAAGGATATACTTCGGAATATATGGCCTCAAGTATGCAGCCAAGTCAGGAAGAATTCCAAGTGCGGCAGCTCTGGTTGGTGACGCACTCGGCGTGAAGCCTATCATGAAGATCTGGGCAAATGAGATCGTGACAGCTATCAAGTGCCGCGGTGAGAAGAAACTCATGGCAAAGATGGTGGATGTCACAGTGGAAGAGATGGAGCCAGGTTCAGAGTACCAGGTAGTATACGGAAATGATGAGACCGTAAGAGACGAGCTGACAGCCCGTATGACGGAGAAGGTTGGCTATGGCCCTTCAGATTACTTCCAGATCGGGGCAGCAGTTGCATCAAATGCGGGCCCGAAGGTCGTTGGAACTATCTTCAATGTGAAGAAAGAACTGAGATAGAAGATAAATATGAGATGTAATTAAAAGTGGCAGATGTCTGTATATATGACGCCTGCCACTTTTTCTTTGGACAGATTATTAATTATACGTAAGATAAACTGCCCTCTGAATGAAGAACTTTCAAGGCAGTTGAGTGTACAAATGCGCACTACTATGACGGTAGCAAGGTTTGTATCCCAGGCGTCAAATAAGAATAATGGATGGGCGAAGGTCACATGGATGAACACCTCTAAGTACCCAAGCCTTTGCCCGGCTCTAGTCCAGTGACCCCATACCTGTCATAGATCTTATCCAGAGCATCCCGGATCTTTGAAATCAGTCCTGAAAAATCAAATTTCTGCGCCGCCGGATCATACCACTCATCCGCCACTATCTTATGTGACATGCAAAATTATTTGGTAATAAAATACCATTACACTTTATACAGACGTATAATTGCCCCTCTTTTGTTCCCTAGCTTTTGCATTTTTGTCACTCTCCTGAAACCCATGGTAGCCCAGCCTCAGGACTGACTCCCCTGTTTGATATGTCTGATTGTTTACACATATTGATTGAAGTGGGAAATTAATAAGGGCAGGATCACCCTCATCCCCATCTATAAAAATAAGACCAATGCTGTTACACACTGGTCCGATCTCTTCACCACGCTTTCAGGCTAAGTATTACTGCTGAACTGCCTCATCACAATATTCATCGTAGTATTCTTCGGCGTCCTCTTCTGTAAGATTAAACCGCTGAATAAGCTCGCTGATAGTCTCTTCGCGAGACTGGTTGAATTTTATGCACATACTGATGCAAGTTTCTATAACTTGTTTCCGTATATATCTCTCAAGTAATTCGTTCATGTATCTTCCATCCCCCTTTTTGTCAAATCTACAATTTATCTTACCATACATTTTCGCATAAACAAATGAATTATAGTGTAAAAACTTGCTGTAAAAATCTCAGGAGGTCAAAAGAGATTTCCTTGAGTTTAATATGTCTGAATATTTATATAAATTGATTTGAATAGGGAATTAATCAGGGCAGGATCACCCTCAAGTTCTAGTCCGGACTTAGGCAAACACATTTGCACAAAAAAAATCCCGATGCTTTTACACATCAGGATTCCTGTATCAGCTACTGCCATGCGCCGCAGGTGCTGCACTTTCTGCCTACGAGTACCTTTTCCTTCTGGATCTCGTACTCTGCAGGGTGGTGGATGGTGTCTACCTTGGTAGGTCTGATTATTGCTCTTGAACCCTCGTAGATCTCCTCGCCTATATCCTCATCATAATACTTCTTTCCACATTCAAAAATGTGATATGTGTCGTCTGTTATATCCTTTCCACAGTATGAACAAAAATCTCGATCCTCATATACATCCTCATCCCAAGCCTCAGATACGCAAACTTTCTTCTCCTGAGTCTCATACACATCTTTCCAGGTGTGTACGTGCTCGGTGGTCGCCTGATCCGGCTTTGGTTTCTCAGTCGTAGCCCTCTCTGTTGTAGCTGCCGTTGTAGGTCTCTCGGTTGGCGTCTCGGTGGTTGACCTTTCAGTGGTCTGATGGCTGGTCGTTACCTTGCCATCCTCTCTGCCCGGTGTCTTTGCCTCGGTTGTTGTCTGGCTGCTTGGTTTCTTCGTTGTAGATTCTGTAGTTGTAGCAGAACCCTTCTTGTCCTTCTTCGCAGTTTTAGCAGAACCCTTCTTGCTCTTTTCCGAGGTAGCAGCCTTGGTTGCCTTCTCGGTGGTTGTAGCCTTGGAAGTCGTCTTGACATCCGCTTTTCTCTCGGTTGTACCCTCAGTTATCTTCTCGGTGAAAGTTCCGCCGTCGTGGGTGCCCTCCTTGGCGTCATCCCTGAAAAGAATGATGGCACTTATAATGAACACTGCAAACACTACTCCTGTAATGATGCCTATTAACATGATCTTCTTCTTTTTCTTGTCGTTCATAATTGTTTCGCCCCTTTCTGTTTAAGTAAAGTATAAATCAGAATATGGCAAATTACACTAAATATTTACAGTAAAAAATAGACCAGCCGTCGTTACAAAATGTAGCAGCAGCTGGTTTATTTATTTTGGTGGTTAGTATACCTACTCTTCCGATACTAATTCCTCAAGCTCGTGATAGACTCTGGCAAGCGGCAGTCCGACAACATTGTTGTAGTCGCCCTCAATTCCCTTGACGAACAGACCGCCCTTGCCCTGAATTCCATAGCTTCCGGCTTTGTCAAACGGCTCATTTGTGGCGAGGTACTGGATTATCTCGTCGTGGGATACAGGATAGAAGGTGACATCCGTCTTCTCATAGAATGAGCTGGATGACTTGGCTCTTCCGTTCACATATATCAGACACACGCCGGTGTACACCTGATGCGTCTGGTCGGACAGACTGTTCAAGGTGTTGTATGCATCGTCGTAGTCGTAAGGCTTACCAAGAATCCTTCCGTTCAGCGATACAACAGTGTCTGCGCCGAGGACAACGAAGCGTTCAGGAAGCTTTTTAACCCGTCTTACAACATCCTGGGCGATGATCCTGTTGCACACTTCATCTGCCTTCTTCTTAGCCAGAAGCATTACATATTCAGATGGAGCCATCGGTTCAAGATCTTCATCAGAAAGACTTGGACACACATCGAAGTCGTATCCCGCCTGGGCCAGAAGTTCCTTTCTTCTAGGCGATCCCGAGGCGAGAATTATCTTTATGTTAGTCATATGCTATATCTCTATACTTTCCTAAAATAATTTTGTACAAACAAGATCTGTTATTGTCGTACACACAGATCATTATTTACACATCTTAATAGCCTTCTCAAACAGTGGCAGAGAGCGCTCAACCATATCTGTTGTAGTACAGTAAGCCAGTCTCATATGTCCCGGACACATAAAGCTGTCGCCAGGAACAAGGATCAGATCAAGCTCATGGGCAGTCATGTTACAGAACTCATTTGCATCTGCGATAGGAGTCTTAGGGAACATATAGAAGGTTCCGCCTGGCTCAACACACTCATATCCCATAGCTGTGAGCTCCTTGTACAGGATGTTCTTGTTCTTCTCGTAGATAGACAGATCAGAGGTCTCGTCAAGAACCCTTGCAACTCCGAGCTGTATCAGAGATGAAGGACAGTTGTGTCCTGTGAAACGTGATACCTGTCCGCACATATTGATGATGAGTTCAGCGTCCTTGCACTTAGGATTTACAGCCACATATCCGATACGCTCTCCAGGCAGTGACAGTGACTTGCTGAATGAGTAGCAGCAGATGGTGTTGTCGTAGAACTTAGAGATGAACGGCGAATCAGTTCCCTCAAATACGATCTCTCTGTAAGGCTCGTCTGATATAAGGTAAATGTCATGTCCGTACTCCTTCTGTTTCTCTGTGAGGATCTGGGCAAGATGTGTTATAGTCTCGGTTGAGTAGACGATTCCGGATGGGTTGTTTGGCGAGTTGATGAGGATTGCCTGAACATTTGGGTTCATCATCTCGAGGAATGCGTCAAAGTTGATCTGGAATGAAGTTATGTCCGCGGGAACGACCTTGAGAACAGCACCGGTTCCGTCAACGTATGGTACATACTCAGGGAAGTAAGGCGCAAATGTGATGACCTCGTCACCCGGTTCTGTGACACATCTGATGGCGTGAGCCAGGGCTCCGGCAGCACCTGATGTCATGAAAATGTCCTCAGGAACATACTCCATGCCGAAACGGCGGTTCAGAGAATCTGCGACAGCCTTTCTTACAGAATAAATAGTGAGTGTTGGGCTGTAGCCGTGAAGTGCCAGTGAATCCTCATTCTGGATAAGATCGATAAGTCCTTTGTTGAAGTCGTCTGTGGTAGGCACAGATGGATTGCCTATAGTATAGTTGAACACATTCTCAGCACCGATCTCAGCGGCACGCTTTGAAGCATACTGTGCAAATTCCCTGATGATGGAAGTGTTGTTTAACATTGATGAATATTTCTTTGAAATCATGAAAGTCCTCCTGTTATGTAAAATGTTATGATAAATATACATATAAAATCAATGCGATATGACACGTGTAATGTGGACACATATTATACGTTGATGTAATCTATGTGTACATATATACATCACAATAAATATACAGTTTTGGACACAAAAAAACAAGAGGTAACAGAACGGGGAAGATCTGCTGCCTCTTGCAAAAAAATGAGGGGAGAGAGGATTCAAATAAATGAAAAACTCTTTACGATTATTAGTATATCCAGGATTTGTGAAAAAAATGTGTTTAAAGATTAATCTATTTATAAAGATTAATAACTAATCATAAACAAATAATTAAACGTTCACAAAGTGCGGGTATTTCTGTATAATACAGCGTGACGGATACGATATTGCGGTACTATAAACAATGCATTAGTACCATAAGAGAGGTTTGAGATATGATATTTGAGACACATGGTCATTATGACGATACTCAGTTTGATGAGGACAGAGAACAGTTAATTGCAGAATTCCTTGAGAAAGATATAGACAAGGTCATGAACGTCGGAGCGGATATGCAGTCGTCGAGGAATTCGGTGGAGCTTGCCGCAAAATATCCGCATTTTTATGCGGCAGTCGGCGTACATCCGAGTGAGGTCGGTGAGCTGACGGAGACGGATATACAGGAGCTTAAGAGCATGGTGCTGGATAATCCAAAGGTGAGAGCCATAGGAGAGATAGGTCTTGATTATCATTTCGACGATGATCCGCCAAGGGATGTGCAGAAGAAATGGTTTATCAGACAATTGGAACTTGCGCAAGAACTAGGCAAGCCTATAATCATACACAGTAGGGATGCTGCGTCAGACACCATGGAGATACTGAAAGATATGGATGGCGGCAGAAATGGCGGTGTGATACACTGCTATTCATACAGCGTAGAACAGGCAAGAGAATATATTAAGATGGGATTTAACATAGGGGTTGGCGGAGTAGTCACCTTCAAGAACAGCCGGAAGCTTCAGGAGGTCGTGGAGGACATCCCTCTGGAAAAGATAGTTCTCGAAACAGACTCCCCATACATGGCTCCGGTTCCGTTCCGGGGAACAAGGAACTCAGCCCTCAACATACCTTATATAGCTGAGAAGATAGCTGAGATCAAGGGCGTTCCGGTTCAGAAAGTGTATGACCAGACATACGCGAATGCCCTGAAAATGTACAAGATGTAATAAAAACGTAGATTACAGGCAATGGAGGTTTCGTAATGTGAATTGAGACCAGGACTTTGTGGTATTCCCCAGGCAGGCATACCACAAAGTCCTAGTTGTGACACAAATCTTGATGAAACCGCCATTGTCTGGACGCAGGAAAGGATAAAGCATGGAGAAGTTAAGCAATCCACAGGTCACGATAGAGACGATAAAGAAATACGAATTTGCATTTCAGAAGAAGTTCGGTCAGAATTTCCTCATAGATGCCCATGTCATAAATAAGATAATCAGCGCAGCGGACATCACGAAGGACGACTGCGTGCTGGAGATAGGTCCGGGAATAGGAACCATGACCCAGTATCTTGCGGAGAGTGCCGGACAGGTTGTGGCGGTGGAGATAGACAAGAATCTTCTCCCTATTCTGGACGAGACCCTTGCGGAGTACGACAATGTGACCATCATCAACGATGACATACTGAAGGTGGATATCAACAAGATCGTGGAGGAGAGAAATGGCGGCAGGCCTATCAAGGTGGTTGCGAATCTCCCATACTATATAACCACACCGATCATCATGGGACTTTTCGAGAAGCATGTGCCGCTTCTCTCGGTGACGGTCATGGTGCAGAAGGAGGTTGCGGACCGCATGCAGGTGGGCCCGGGAACCAAGGATTACGGAGCACTGTCCCTGGCAGTTCAGTATTATGCCGAGCCGTATATAGTGGCAAATGTTCCGCCAAACTGCTTTATACCGAGACCGGGTGTGGGCTCAGCGGTCATCAGACTGAACAGATACCAGGAGCCGCCGGTCAAGGTGAAGGACGAGCAGCTCATGTTCAGGCTGATAAGAGCATCATTTAACCAGAGAAGAAAGACTCTCCAGAACGGCATAGCCAACAGCGGAGAGCTGTCATTTGCCAAGGAGCAGATCGCAAAGGCTTTGGAATCCCTTGGAATATCAGCAAATATCCGTGGAGAAAGTTTGAGCCTGGCGGAATTTGCAGCTTTGAGCGACATTCTCACGGACAAATAATGTCATAGGTTGTGAGACAGAATCATAGATAATTGATAAAGCCCCCGGAAAAGGACGCATAATTCCGGAAGGGAGAGGAGGATTATCTATGGTGTACTGGAACCGATTTATATCGTATATTTACAGGTATCACGACGGGCACAAATGTGAAAATTCAGGATTTGCCAAGGTGGCAAAGGTGGGGAGAACGGGAAGACTCACGGTTGGACTGAGAAACGGAATGAACAGCAGAGAGGAAATCTATGGCGTGTTCATTTACAGGGAGACGCTGGCCGACGAAGGCGCAGTGGGCGGTGAACAGACAAATGAACCCGTGATGATCCCTCTGCCGGTGCTCGTCGGTAAGATGAGACTCAGAAATGGACACGGTGAGGAGTGCTTCTCATTCTGCTGGGATGATGTCATGGAGAGCGGACGGCCTGTGACTGCATTTGCCGGTATCGTCATAAGGCGTATACAGCCGGATGGAAATATGGGGCAGGAGTATTACGACAGCGATATATTCTGTTCGTCCTGGACGGACAGTGTGATAGATTATTCCAGAATGTGGGATGCGAAACGTGCGGGCCGCGATACTGAGGAACTGAGCGAGGCGGTGAGAGAGGCCTCCATAACAGATACGGTCACGGCAGAGTTGGAGCTTGAGAGCTGTGCTGCACCGGCGGAGCCTGTATGTTCTGATGAGGTCGAGACCTCCGAGACCGGAACGGCGATAGACAAAATGTTTGAGAACTATGAACGTCTGCCACTTCTTCCGGGAAGCTCCCTGGATGACGGGCTGGACAGCGTCATAGAGAGCGTGAAGATATCCCCGAATGACATAGGTCTGCTGGACATGTGCAACTGGAAGCTCGGGGTGAACAGCTTCCTGACACACGGGTATTACAGCTACAAATACCTGATGTTTGGCAAAGTCATATTTTCCCCAGATGATGACCGCGTCAGTTACATACTTGGAGTTCCGGGGGTGTATTCCTCGAGGGAGAAATACCTTGCCGGGATATTTGGATTTGACAGATTCGTGCCGGAGAAGGAGACACATATCAAGACCGGCAGCTTCGGCTACTGGATAGTGGATATAAGATAGGAAGAAGAGGATAAAGAGAATGGAAGATACCAATATAGATGAGCTGACGCCGGAGGAGCGGCGTATCCATGAGAAGTATATGGATAAAGCCATAGCCCAGGCAAAGAGGGCTTATGCAAATGGCGATGTTCCGATAGGCTGTGTCATAGTCCACGATGACAGGATAATCGCAAGGGGCTTCAACAAGAGAAATCTGAAAAAGACCACACTTGCACATGCGGAGATACTGGCCATAGAACAGGCGTCAAAGAAGCTCGGCGACTGGCGGCTGGAGGAGTGCACAATGTATGTGACCCTTGAACCGTGCCAGATGTGTGCCGGGGCCATAGTGCAGGCCCGTATCCCAAATGTGGTGATAGGATGTATGAATCCCAAGGCCGGATGTGCGGGCTCCATAATAAACCTGCTGGACATGAAACAGTTCAATCATCAGGTTGAGGTTATACGTGGTGTGCGGCAGGATGAATGCAGTGAGATGATGAAGAGCTTTTTTCGCGACCTGAGACAGGGAAAAGCGAAGAATGCTTGACGGCGGGCGGCATGTCAGATATAATGTAGCCTGCGGTGCATCTTGTGCACAGCCAATTAAATATGTTTTAAAGTTTCCATGCAACCGGGGAGGTAGCGGCGCCCTGTACCTGCAATCCGCTATAGCAGGGGTGATGGTCTTCCTGAGGGGTGGCCGCTGTAGGGCTGCCCTCAGTAAGTGATGTTGATGTCTGGGTCTCGCGCAACAGGAATCTTCGAACCGTGTCAGGTCGGAGACGAAGCAGCACTAAGGGGAATCTCCTGTGTGCCGTGAGGGTGCCTGGGCTGAGTTAACTGCTGAGGTAACGTCTATGGTGACGCTTCGAAGGAAGATCGCATGGATTTTTTTATTTTTAACATTATTTATTAAAAATTTAAAAAAATATAGCAAAATCCCACAAAAGATGTTATCATCAAGTATGATACTTTTGCAGTGTTATTATGCGCTGCAGAATAGTGATTTCCAAGGGGCGAAACGGATATGAATTACGCTGAAGTAATTGATTTTGTAAAGGAACAGACAGCCGTTAATGGTAGGCCGCCTAATTATCCATTCAGGAGCAGATTTGAACATACTATGCGGGTGTATAGATGGGCGATAAAGCTTCAGTCGAAGTTAGGTGGAGATCTGGATATAATAGTTCTCGCGGCACTTCTTCATGATGTGGGCTGGGATGACGAGAGACCACATGGGGAGGTCGGAGCAGAGATAGCTGTCAATTATCTTGACAGTCTGGGAGTCGATCCACAGAAGATAGCCAAGATAGGCGAGATAATCATGATCCATGAGGAGAAGGATACTGATGCAGATCTGTCACTTGAGTGCAGGATAGTTATGGATGCAGACCTGCTGGATGAAGTGGGAGCGATCAGTGTTCTGTGGGATTCCATGGCTACGGCTATAGAGGACGAGGCAAGCTATAAGCGCGCATATTACAGAATCAAGAATTTTTATAAGATCAATAAACCAAAGATCAAGAGATGTAAGACGGAGGCTGGACGACTTGAGTACAGCAAACGCATGCAGCTCCTTGAGGATTTCATATTCCAGCTTGAGAAAGAACTGTTCTAGTATCGATTGATGAATTTGATTGTGGATAGGAGAGATAATTATGAAGACATTTGTTAAGATCCTTGTAGCCATTATTGTGGTAGCAGCTATCTGTGGCGGTGTGTATCTGGTTCTTCCTGAGACAGCTCAGATATTTGTAAAGGGTAATATTCAGTATCGTACTAACGATGAGGCAAAGGACAAGATAGACAGCCTTAAGAAGAATGAGATCGTCTATACAGATGTACAGAGCAACGGAACAGAGAAGAAGGTTCCTACAGGTGTTACATATGGAGACGCTCTTGATAAGAAGGCCAAGACAACAGTATGGTATTATGAGGACACAACAAACGGTGGATTCAGAATCACATATTATGGAACAAAGGTCAGCATGGATCTTGCAAAGTATGGTTCAGATGGAACATATATAGACAAGACACTGAAGGCAGTATTTGATTTCCCTGCAGGCGGAAAGAGTACAGTTACATTGTACATAGGAGATGAGCAGTGTGACGATGCGATGAAGGCTGCTGTACTTCAGGCTCTGGCTAACTAATAATAGTTAATATACAATAAAACTCCACACCGACTATGATTTAGACGGTGTGGAGTTTTATTTTGCCTTTTTATAATTGCTTTTGCAGATCTTATGCAGATCAGTCGTGGCCGTTTACGAGATCCTCTATCATGTTGATGATGATTCCCGTTGAGTCGGTCAGGTTGCTGGACTCCATAGCCTGGATATATTTCTCTTTGTTGTTGTACACTTCATTTATTCCGGCGAACAGGGAATCTGTGTTCAGCTCTTCCTCCTGGATCACATAGCTGTATCCGCTCTTCTCAAATGACTGGGCGTTGAGAATCTGATCACCTCTTGATGCAGCCTTTGACAGAGGAATGAGGATGTTCGGTTTTCTGAGTACGAGAAGCTCACAGATGGCATTGGCTCCTGCACGTGAGATGATGATATCGCACAGTGCAAGCATGCTTGCCAGTTCCTTCTTTACATATTCGTACTGGACATAGCCCTTCTTATCCTTGAGGGATTCATCCAGATTGTCCTTGCCGCACAGGTGGATGACGTTGAAGGTCTCCAGAAGACGGTCGATATTGTCTCTTATTGCGTTGTTGATTATGACGCTTCCTGAACTTCCGCCCACGATAAGGAGAACAGGCTTGTTGTCAGTGAAACCGCAGTAGTTATATGCAAATGCGGAATCGCCGCGGAAAAGTTCCTCTCTGATAGGGGTTCCGGTTACGACTGCCTTGCCCTCAGGGAAGAGATCCTTTGTCTCAGGGAAGTTACAGCATACCTTTGTCGCCTTTGGAAGGGCGAGCTTATTTGCAAGGCCGGGAGTCATATCTGATTCGTGTATCACCACAGGGATACCTGCTGAGTGTGCGGCAAATACCACAGGGACTGTGACAAATCCTCCCTTTGAGAATACTACATCAGGCTTGAGCTCTTTCATGAGCTTCTTTGCTTCAGATATTCCTTTAAGTACCTTGAACGGATCTGAGAAGTTCTTCATTGAGAAGTATCTTCTGAGCTTTCCTGAAGCTATGCCGTGATAAGGGATGCCCATATCTTCTATAAGCTTTTTTTCCATGCCGTCATATGAACCGATGTACTGGATGTCATATCCGTGCTTCTTCAGCTCCGGCATAAGTGCCATGTTTGGTGTGACATGACCTGCTGTACCGCCGCCTGTCAATATAATTCTCTTCATAATGATTGTTAATCCTCCTGTTACTGTGCTGAAGCCAGATACTGCTTGAGTGCCTGAGCCAGTTGATCCGGGCATGAAGTCGGCTTGAAACCGCAGGTTGTGCCCTCGAGTCTGGCGATGACGTCCTCTGGCTTCATGCCTTCTACGAGAGCTCCGATACCCTTGAGGTTACCATTGCATCCTCCGGTGAACTTTACATCATGCAGCCTGCCATCGATGACGTCAAAGTTGATCTCGACAGAGCAGGTTCCTTTAGTCTTATAAACCATAACAATACCTCTTTTCTATTGTACTTAACCAATCATTTTAATATTCGCTGATACATTCTAAGATGTATGTATCCTGCTTTTTTCATCTTGAAGTATATCAAAAGAGCATGCAAAAGACAAACATTTGTCGAGCGAAAATAATTGTATACCCCGGAATGTCGCTCATATAATACTACCATCCGGACCGGCCAAACGGATGTGGGGTTAAGCCCTGACAGGATATGATCGAATAATTGAAAAGAGAGGGAAAACTATGTTTGAAATTTTGTTGAATCAGAATGTGTGTATGTATGTGATGATAGTGTGTGGGTGTATAGGGCTGACAGGACGGGCTGTGATGAGCAGTTATCTTGCAAGACTGGCAAAGGCGGCTGAGCGCATGGGAACGACGCGGAAAAAACAATTGATGGAGATGCGCAGGCGGTATGAGGATATAACATCGCTGGATGTGAACATACATGACACTGCCGCATTTGTGGACAAGTACATAGACAGGCTGAAGATAGGTTTTATACCGATAAATGTGTGGAATGGATTTGTGAAAAATATGGGAGTGGCCGCAGCTGGGACAGGCATATTTGCAGCGGCGTATCAATATTATGTAGTAGGCGATGGCGTGGAGACATTGAAGATGCTGGGGTGTGGACTGGCAGCCTGCATAGTGCTGGTGGCTGCTCATAACCAGTGGAATTGTGAATGGCATATGAGGACTCTGCGTGACAGCGCCAGAAATTATCTGGGCAACAGCCTGGCAAACAGATTGAAAAAGGAAGAAGAGAAACAGACAACGAAGCAGGATACTGTTGAGGCCATGGCAGCATGCAGTGAGACAGATGAAAATGACAGGATAAAAAGAAAGGCGAAGCCTGCGCGGAAAGCACAGCGGAGTGATAAGTCAGATTATGATGCTCTGCTTGACGGGATCATGAAGAAGATGCTGGCGGATGGATAACCGGCGAGTGGACATGTGCAGGTGGGCTGCAGATGAAATGCGGGTGAAAACAGCCTGTATGAGCCAATAAATTCAGGATGGTAGATAGTGAGAAAGCTGTACTTGATAGCAGGACTGTATGCTGCCTGCGTGATCGGAGCCGTGCTCAGCGGATGCTCCATATATGACAAGGAGGATCTGTCCAAGATGGTGGCGACTCCGGGGGACGCAGAGTGTCAGGCAGACGGTGCGAAGAATGGGGAAGGTGATGCGGAAGGAAAAGAAAAATCGGGAGACAAGACGGAAGATGCGGAGAGTAACACGGACACAGACGGGGAGAGTCAGGGTGAGGATATGACCAGACTCAGGGATTACAGCCAGATATCGACAAAGAAATATTCATGGTACATAGTGCGGGACAAAAATCATGGAATGAGTGGCTGTGACAACAGCTTTCCGCTGGAGCAGTACGATGCGTTCTACGTGGACAGAGTGTGTGCTGAGAAGAATGAAAAGGTGATGTATCTGACATTTGACTGTGGATACGAGAACGGATATACAGAGCAGATGCTGGATGTGCTCAAAAAGCACAATGCAAAGGGCTGCTTCTTCGTGACGATGACTTACATAAGGGACAATCCGGATATAGTAAAGAGGATGAAGGAGGAGGGACATCAGGTGGGAAACCACACGGTGCATCATCCGTGCATGCCGGAGAAGAGTGTGGAGGAGCAGAAAAGTGAGTTAAAGGAGTGCTCAGACTTTATGAGGAATGAAACTGGGTATGAAATGGATATGTATTTCAGACCGCCGAGCGGTGAGTACAGTGAACAGGTTCTGCAGCTGGCTAAGGATATGGGGTATAAGACCATATTCTGGAGTATGGCTTACCTTGATTATGATGTGAACAATCAGCCGGGGACGGACTATGTCATTGATCATTTTGCGAAATATCATCATCCGGGAGCCATTCCTCTAATACACAATGTGTCGTCGTCCAATGCGCAGGCACTTGATACGGTTCTCACAAACCTGGAGAAGGAGGGATATGAATTCAGGTCTTTGAATGAGATGAAAATTGAATAGTGGTATCAGAAACAGAAGCTCTCTGTGCGGATCATGCCGATCCGAACGGAGAGCTTTTGTGTATTGGCAGTGCGATCTGTGTGATATAAGCATCTTTATTTGCTCCGTGGGTTGGAGGACCCTCCATAAATGAATTGCGAAAATAACCACAAGTAGCAAGATTGTTTTCTTTTGCATAGTCCAATAGTTTCTTCTGGACAGTATCGAAATTTTCATATGGACCACGGTGGTATATACAGATAGCTGCAGTCTGTGGAAGTTTTTTTATGTGTTCGTCATTGGTGTCAGGATCTGCTGCGACAGGTATGACATATCTTCCTTCGGATGTTGATTCGACAAAAACCTCTGTACACATTTTGCCTGTGGTGTCCAGTTGATATTTTTTTGTTGCCTCGATAAAGGTCTTGCGCAGATCTTCAGTTTTTCTGGCCAGATCAGAGTCTTTGAACTCCTGACAAAATGCAGTGAATGAGGGAAGAGTGGTAAAATGGATCTCCGGTTCTGATGTCTGGGACTGACGCAGCTGAAGCTGGGCTATGCACAGATCCAGCTGGGAACGGAGCGCAGTCATACGTTCAATGACATCCTCAAGCTTTTCGGTATTATTGAAGTACTTGTTAATCTCGGATAACGATAATCCTAGTCCCTGAAGAACTTTTATAATTCGTATATGTACGATGTTATCGGCAGAGTAGTAGCGGAAACCGCTGCTCTCATTTTTGTATGCGGGTGTCAGAAGCCCCAGGTCTTCGTAGTTTAACAGCATTCTTCTTGTCACTCCAAGCATTTTAGTGACTTCCCCAATTTGATATAGATTTTTATTTGCGTGATTCATATGATTTCCCTCCCCTTAAAAATAGACAAAAAAAATTGTGAATATTGCATAAATACCGCAAAAATATTGTTGACTTGAACATTGATGTACGAATTATAATTATCATAAATTGTTAAAGGGAAAGAGTCAAGAATTAACAGGAGGTAATGGTTGCAGAGAGAAAACATTAACGGACACACGAAAAAGAGGTTTTATTGAGAAAGAGAGGGAAGTGTATGAAAGAAAGAATTCTATGCAGAAAAGTTATGGCATGGCTCATGACAGCTTTCATGGTCATAACGTGTTTGATTTCGATAGGTGGTAAGAATACTGCCTACGCAGCGGCTATGGAGAATATCAAGGTAACAGACGTGGATATAAGCACAGATGGACATATGAGAGGTCTCAAGTGGGGGTGGACAACCAGCGGTTATGCCAGCGCGAGCTGCAAGCTTGGCATTCAGTCTGAGAAGTTCACGACTGGAGATCTCACAAACTTTGGTGATTATCTGAGCAGCCATAGGTACAGTGGATGGGCGAGTGCCGAGTCACCTGAAGGCTGCGGATTTAAAGGCTGGATAACAGAGAACTCGTTCTCAAGGAGTTCAGGTACATATGACAGAACGGATACCATTTCCGGAGAGGGAATAGATATGGGTACCACGGGTGTGTATTATCTGTATACGTGGACATATTACAATGGTTATGTATTCCCTGATATTTACATAGGAAGTATTGATCTGAATGCTGGCAAGATCGTGGACGCCAGCGGCAATGAAATAACATTTCAGATCGGTGGCTTTTCAGGCGGAGGCAATACAGATCCTTCGGAGGAAGAAGTTGTATTCATGAACAATGGATATCCATATGGCAAGAATATGACGAATAGTTCAATCACTCTCGTTATGGACGTGACAGGGGAAGCTGCAACATATCAGTGGCAGAGCGCAACCAGTAAGCGTGGACCATTTACAGATATTGAAGGTGCAAATGGAAGTACATATACGTTCACCCCGACTCATGGATACTGGTACAGGTGCGTGGTGGATGGTACAGCCAGCAGAGCGGTAAAGGCAGTTATCCCTACCAGTGACAATGGAAATACGTGGACAAAGCCAAATACTTGCTGGTATATAAGCAATGGAGTTATGGCTTACATGGCCAATGACAAAGGGGTTGATATTGTTGGCTTGTATACCAAGGACGGAAAGAACTATATGCTTGGAACAAGCTACGACAAAGTATGGAGATTGTACAGCAGAAGCGATTCAGAGCCTTCAGCTGAAACGGCTACATCACAAGTATCTGTGGCTTCGCTTGCAGCTCTAAGATTGTCGTTTGATCCTATGAATACTCACGATCTGATTTTTGATGCTGAACTTGGTGAGGGACAGCATTCATTTGCAATAGGAGCGGATGCGAACATTGGAAATAGTATTACAAGCTCTGACAGTGCAGATGAAGCGGTGCTTGCTGCCACTGTCAAGAATGGTGAATTACAGCAGATAGCGATGATGGGAGTTGCTAAAGCGGCGGATGCGGCAGATGATACTCCATCATTTGTTCTTGCCCCTATAACACAGGCAAGTAATTACTGGATCGGGGGCTATGATTCCAGAAGAATATTTGAGTACAATACAGGTTCATCAAGCTACATAAAGGAAACTGCTGAAATAAATGGTCAGAATGCTGCATCCCTGGTTGAAGGAATAGATTCGGGATTGACAATGTCATGGACAAATGTTGAAGATGGCGGACATATAGGTTTCAAATTCAGCGTTGGAGCGGTGGCTGATGTAGGAGCAGTTACAGGACAGGTTGATTATATAACAGAAAATCTGACAGATCTTGATGGCGATACTTCATATATCATCACTGTCGATGGCGAGTCATATGAAATTGTGAGTGATATATATGGTGATATAGCTCTTGAGGGAACAGATGATAACGACGTATCATATAGTTTGTTTGGTAAAAATATAAGTATCAGCAAGAAGGACAGTCAGGATACACCTGCTGATATAACTGTTGCAGCAAGACCGGAGGCGCCATCTGCACCGAAGACTCTTGCAGACATACAGAATCCAACACCAGCTGATATGGAAAGTGCTGCAGACGGCGAAGGCATTGAGATAGTAAGCGTGACTGGCGATTCTGTGACAGTAAGCCCGCTTGGCGGACAGCAGTATCAGTATTCGATGGATGGAGCGACATGGACAGTTCTCGATGATCTGAATGTGTCAGATAATTATGTTATCTCAGGACTTGAAGAGAATCAGAGGGTATATGTTCGCACAAGATACGTGGCTAATACGACAAAACCAGCTTCATTGTGGTCGGATGCCAAGACAGTCTCACGTGATCTGATCGCCGGAGTAACTGCGGAAGATACAACCTGCACTTACGATGGATTGATACATAGCCCATCTGTTACAATTGCAGATGGCCTGGATGGAGCTTCTATCCGTTATTCGCTGGCTGCAGATGAGCCGTACACACAGGCGGTTCCTGAGCTTAAAAATGCAGGAACATATAAGGTGTATTACCTTGTTACAGCAGATGAGTGTTCACCGGTATTTGGCGATGTGACTGTGACTATCGAAAAGAAAACGATCACAGCGGATAAGGTAATCGTTGATGAAAATGCATATATACAGGGAATCCAGTTCTCAGGATTGCTGGATGGAGAAGAACTGGTATATGACGAGGATTATACTGTGGTACTGTGGGACGTTACACCAGGAATAGAGAAGGTTGTAACTACATACAGATTTGGGCTTGCAACTACGGGAAATGCAGCCAATTACATGCTTCAGAACAAGTCATGGGATATGGTTCATTATCATGACTGGACGTATGAGATAAAAGAAGGCCACAGTAACAAGATAATTGCATATTGCAATGAAACTGAGAATCCGGCACACTGCGCATATCAGGGCAGAAACGAGGCGGTCAGCTGTACTGTGACAGCAGAAAGCAGAGCGTATGACGGCACAGAATATGCAGGTGCAGTTGTTAATAACTGGATAACAGAGAAGACCGGAGAGGCTGCTGTTACATATTATGAGGGAACAGGTGATACCGATTATCCGGAAAATGAGAATGCGCCGGTAAATGCAGGTACTTATAAGTTTGTTGTGAAGATAGCTGATGTTACGGCTTATGCAGAATTTGAAATACAGAGACTTGATCAGAAAGTTGAATTTGATGTAATCGATTACACATTTGGCGACAGTGTAGAGGCTCCAGCGGTTACAGGAGCACAAGAGGATCCTGTTATAGAGTATTACTACACAACAGAGAACAGCAACACGGATGGAACATTGTGGGAGAACTCCAGATCGGCAGATCCGGGCACATATTATATGTATGCCAAGGTTTGTGCTACAACCAATTACAATGAGTATGTAACACAACCGGTTCAGTTCACAGTTGCAAAGAGAGAAGCTCCGACAGACATAACAGCGGCAGATATTGTAAAGACATATGACGGCAAGTCATATGGAATAACAGTTACAGGTGATATTCCAGAGGATGCGGTTGTGACGTATGGAACTTCTGAGGATGCATGCGATAAGACTGTAAGTCCGAAGTACAGTCAGGCTTCAGATGAACCATACACTGTATATTATAAGGTTGCAGCAAGGGGATATGACACGATATCCGGACATGCAACTATCACCATCAACAGAAGACCACTTGCTGTATCGGGAATCAAAGCTACATCAAAGGCTTACGATGGACAGACAGAGGCAAAGCTTGACTATTCAGGCGTTGTTCTGAATGGTAAGGTCAGCGCAGATGTGATTGCAGTTACAGCTACAGGAACATTTGACAGTGCAGATGTGGGAACAGGCAAAACTGTAAGCATCACAGATATAAAGATCAGCGGAAAGACCGCTTCAAACTATGTACTTACAGAAGATGCCCAGCAGCAGACAGCAAAGGCAGATATCACTCCTGCGGGAACAACTCTTACTGTAGAAAAGGTTGGAGCTAAGACATATGGAGGTGCAAAGTTTGCCCTCAATGTGAAGTGCAGTAGAAATGACAAGAAAACATTTACAAGCAGCAATATAAAGGTTGTCAAGGTGGATGGCACAGGCAAGGTAACTATAGTTGGTGCAGGCAAGGCGGTTGTGACAGTATCCGTTGCAGCAAATCAGAACTATAAGGCAGCTGCTGCAAAGGTTGCGATCACGGTAAACAAAAAAGCCATCAGAGTAACTGCAAATGACGCATCTAAGTATGAAGGCAAGGCGGATCCGAAGTTTACATTTACAGCGGAGGGACTTGTTGGCAAGGATAAGCTTACAGGAATTGTTCTCAAGAGAGCTGCTGGTGAGAAGTCCGGAACATACACGATCACAGCAAGCCAGAAGAAGGGTGCAAATCCAAACTACAATATAACATTTGCCATTGGCCGTCTTGTTATAAAGAAATCTCCAAATGTTGAACCTAGTGGAACAGAACTCTATAAGAAGACACTTCCGTTCTTCCTTATGAAAGGAAAGGGAACAGGAACAAGAATAGATCTGACATGGGATAAGGTCAAAGGTGCAACAGGATATGATGTATACTGGTCATACTGTAATGGAAAGAACAACTTCAATAAGCTTGCTAATGTACCGAAGTCCCAGAAATATGCCGATAAGAACCTCAATAATAAGAGAGAATACAAGTATTTTACAGTCGCATACAAGATGTCGGGTGGCAAGAAGGTATATCTCGGCAGGACAAATACAGTCCATGTTGCAATGCCCCAAGCATCAAAGACAAATGTCCTGAAAGTTACTGTGAACAAGACCAAGGTTAACCTTGCAAAAGGTAAAACATTTAAGATCACCAAGAAGGTTAAGCTTGAGAATCCAAAGAAGAAGGCGTTAAACCATCTTACGAAGAAGGAAAGGTTCATAACATCCAATGCAAAGGTGGCAACTGTTTCATCTGCAGGAGTTATAAAGGCAGTGCGTAAGGGCACATGTACGGTTTATGTAATGTCTGAAAATGGTGTTTGTGCAAAGATCAAAGTGACGGTTAAGTAGTGCTTTAGACATGGTTATAATTGAAAACTCCTCCAAACCGGTTGTGGCTTTGGGGGAGTTTTTTGAGATTAATAGTTGATTATGGTATACCTATTTGCTAAAATTGATTCAATGTGAAAAATTTAATACAAGTAAGGAGAGAAAACAAATGGCACAGACAGTAAGTTTCGATTTTAAGAATGCAAAAGCCATGGCTACAGACGCTGATATCGCAGCAATCAAGGATCAGGTAGTAGCTGCAAAGGCAACACTTGTAAACAAGACCGGTGAGGGAAATGATTTCCTTGGATGGATTGACCTTCCAGTAGACTATGACAAGGAAGAGTTTGCGAGAATCAAGAAGGCAGCAGCTAAGATCCAGGCAGATTCAGACGTGCTTGTAGTAATCGGTATCGGTGGTTCTTACCTGGGTGCAAGAGCAGCCATCGAAGCTTTAAGACACAGCTTTTATAATTCAGTTGACAAGTCAATCCGTAAGACTCCTGAGATCTACTATGCAGGATCAAACATCAGCAGCACATACATGGCTCATCTGCTTCAGGTGATCGGTGACAGAGATTTCTCTATCAACATCATCTCCAAGTCGGGTACAACAACAGAGCCTGGTATCGCTTCAAGAATCTTCAAGAAGAAGCTTGTTGAGAAGTATGGCAAGGAGGGCGCAGCAAAGAGAATCTACGCCACAACGGACAAGGCAAAGGGAGCTCTCAAGACACTTGCAACAGAGGAAGGCTATGAGACATTTGTAGTTCCTGATGATGTAGGAGGACGTTTCTCAGTTCTCACAGCAGTTGGTCTTCTGCCAATAGCAGTAAGCGGTGCTGATATAGATAAGCTTATGGAAGGCGCAGCTTCAGCAAGAAAGGATTGTCTTGCACAGGACTTCGACGATTCAGATGCTATGAAGTACGCAGCAGTAAGAAATGTACTGTACAACAAGGGTAAGTCAATCGAGATCCTTGCTAACTTTGAGCCAGCACTTCACTATGTATCAGAGTGGTGGAAGCAGCTCTACGGCGAGAGCGAGGGTAAGGATGGCAAGGGACTTTTCCCAACAGCTACGGACTTTACAACAGACCTTCATTCACTTGGACAGTTCATCCAGCAGGGTTCACAGAACCATTTCGAGACAGTTATCAATGTTGTTAACCCAACATGTGAGATTGTTATGGAGGAAGAGGACTCAGATCTTGATGGACTTAACTATCTTGCAGGCAAGACAGTTGATTTTGCAAATAAGAGTGCTATGAACGGAACTATCCTTGCACACGCAGATGGTGGAATTCCTATCATCCAGATCAACATCGACAAGATTGATGAGTTCACTCTCGGTGAGCTGTTCTACACATTTGAGTTTGCATGTGGTGTGAGTGGATACACACTTGGTGTAAATCCATTCAATCAGCCAGGTGTTGAGAGCTACAAGAAGAACATGTTCGCTCTTCTCGGCAAGCCGGGCAACGAGGAGCTTGGCAAGAAGCTTCTTGCAAGAATCAACGGTTAATAGATCTTTACAGATTAATATATAAGAGATGCAGGTGTGTTTTGCCACACCTGCATTTTTTTGCAATTCTATATTTCTTGTAATCAGAATCGCACAATGTTATACTTATGAAGTGTATAGGCTCAGAATTGAGCCTGATCATTTGCATTGTGAATGGAAGGATAAGAAGGGCAGTGACATATGAATGAAAAGAGAGATGTAGAGGGGCTGTACAACCGATATAGACAGGTTCCATTGTATCTGATAGGAATGTTCTGTCTGATGACAGTGTTCATGTATTTTGTCGGAATAGGAGCCGGCGTTATAGCCACCATTTTTACGGCAGTATACGGAGCGGTGAGCATTGTTGTTTTCCTGAGGATGAATGCTTTGTCCCGCGACAGATATGTGGAATTTGCCATGGAGCACGGCAAGATGCAGAAGGAGCTCATAAAGGAGTTTCCGGTTCCGTACGCATTGCTTGACGAGGATGGAAAAGTTGTGTGGGTGAACGACGAGTTCTCAGGTATAACGGAGACCAGTAAGAGAAAGCTCATGAAGCTGAATATAGTTCAGGTATTTGAGGAGGTTACCGAGGAGAGTCTTCCTTATCAGGAGGATGTCACCGAGGGAGAGATAGCATTTAACGGAAGAGAATACCGTTATGAGATCAGACGTGTACAGGTGAATAAGGTTGAGCCTGCTATGGAAGAGACGGATGCCCAGCCGGGTGAGGCCGGCACAGACGGAGATGGGGCTGATGAGCAGAAGAAAGAGACGAAGTCTTCGCACGGTGGTTCAAGACACCACGGCAAGACGGACACCTTCCTTGCGTTCTACATGTTTGATGTGACAGTGGTGAATCAGCTCGCTCAGGAGAACCATGACCAGAAGCTGGTTGCGGGTCTCATATATATTGATAACTACGATGAGATATTTGAGTCGCTTGAGGAAGTACGACACTCTCTTCTTGTTGCCCTGGTCGACAGAAAGATTAACAAATACATGGCAAATGTCGACGCCATAGTCAAGAGCCTTGAGAAGGACAAGTACATGTTCGTGATGCCACAGAAGTATCTGGATCAGCTCAAGGAGAACAAATTTGCCCTGCTCGATGAGGTCAAGGCTATAAATATCGGAAATGATCTTCCGCTTACACTCAGTATAAGTCTTGGTACTGATTACAAGAGCTTTATAGAAAACTTTGAGGCAGCGCGTTCCGCCATGGAGCTTGCTCTGGGCCGAGGCGGCGATCAGGCGGTTATCAAGTCCGCCGACAGGATCACCTACTTTGGTGGTAAGAGTCAGGGAACGGAGAAGTCCACGAGAGTTAAGGCGAGGGTTAAGACTCTTGCGTTCAAGGAGCTTCTTGAGACCAAGGAGAAGGTTATAATCATGGCCCACAAGAATCCGGACATGGATGCTTTTGGTTCAGGTATAGGAATATACAAGATGGTGACTGCGCTGGGCAAGACGGCGCATATAGTTGTAAATGAGGTGTCATCGGCCATAAGTCCGATATACGGCAATTTCACTTCGAGCAATTCCTACCCGGCAGATATGATAATCAACAACGATCAGGCGCTCAGTCTGGTCGATGACGACACGGTCGTAGTTGTGACGGATGTGAATAATCCTACGCTCACGGAGTGTGAGGAACTGCTGGCATATGCGAAGAGCATAGTGGTATTCGATCACCACAGGCAGACAAAGGATGTCATTGCAAATGCGACACTGTCGTATATAGAGCCATTTGCGTCATCTGCATGTGAGATGATCGCAGAGATGCTCCAGTACATGGATGAGAAGATAAAGCTCAGGCCTACAGAGGCGGACGCCATGTATGCCGGAATACTCATTGACACCGACAACTTCCTGAGCAAGACCGGTGTCAGAACCTTTGAGGCAGCCGCGTTCCTGAAGAGAAGCGGTGCGGATGTCATGCGAGTAAGGAAGATGTTCAGAACTGACATAGAGACCTACAGACAGAAGGCGGAGGGTGTCAGCCACGCAGAGATGGTGCTTGATGCATTTGCCATATCAATCATTACACCTGGGGATGGCCCTGAGTCGCCGGTGGTACTCACCGCCAAGATTGCAAATGAGATGCTGAACATCGCAGGTGTCAGAGCTTCATTTGTAATAGCGCAGATGGGTGCGGATGTCAAGATAAGTGCAAGAGCCATTGACGATGTCAATGTCCAGATAATCATGGAGAGAATGGGTGGCGGCGGTCATGCAAATATCGCGGCAGCTCAGTTTGAAAATGCGAAAGCAGAGGATATAAAGAAGGAGCTTGTTGGGCTCCTGAATGAGATGTATAAGGAAGGAGATATTTAGGATATGAAGGTCATATTATTACAGGATGTTAAAAGCCTTGGAAAGAAAGGCGCAATGGTAGAGGTAAATGAGGGCTACGCAAGAAATTTCATCATTCCTAAGAAGCTCGGCATGGAGGCAACTCCAAAGAATATGAATGATTTCAAGCTCCGCAAGGCTCATGAGGAGAAGGTGGCAGCAGAGAATCTTGCTGATGCCAAGGCACTTGCGGCAGAGCTTGAGAAGGCTTCAGTAACTGTTAAGATCAAGGTTGGAGAGGGCGGAAGAACATTTGGCTCAGTATCCACAAAGGAGATCTCAGATGCCATCAAGAGCCAGCTCGGTAAGGATATAGACAAGAAGAAGATCGTTATGAAGGACTCCATCAAGGCGTTAGGAAGCTTTTCAGTGAAGGTCAAGCTTCACCCTGAGGTTCAGGCAGAGCTTGCTGTAAAGGTCGAGGAAGCATAAGGAGTATAGATAAAATATGGAAGATGCATTTGCAAGAAAAAAGCTTCCCTACAATCTGGATGCCGAGAAGTCTGTTATAGGTTCCATGCTCATGGACAGAGACGCCATAGTGGAGGCGTCCGATATGCTGACTAAGGAGGATTTCTACTACGGTCAGTACGGAATATTGTTCGAGAATATGGTAGAACTGTTCAAGGAGGGTAAGGCGGTCGATCTGGTAACCCTGAAGAACAAGCTTGAGGAGAACAATGTACCTGATGAGGTCATAAGCACCAAATCCATAGCGGAGATATTGGAGACGGTTCCGACATCGGTGAATGCCAAGCATTATGCCGAGATCGTGGCGGACAAATCCATACTCAGGAAGATGATAAAGCTGTGCGAGGAAGTGGAGAAGGACTGTTATCTTGATTCGGAGGGAGTTGAACAGCTCCTTGAACAGGCCGAGAGTGGTGTGTTCAATCTGATAAAGGAGAGGAACGGCTCCAGCAAATTTGTGGGGATCGACAGGATCGTCATGAACGTTATCGAGCAGATAGAGGAGGCTTCCAGAAAGAACACAAGAGTAACAGGTATCCCTACGGGATTCATAGATCTGGACAATATGCTCACCGGTCTCCATGGATCGGAGTTTATACTGGTGGCTGCTAGACCTGCCATGGGTAAGACGGCATTTGTTCTTAATATTGCCCACCATGTTGCCGTGCGCAAGGGAATTGCCACTGCGATATTCAACCTGGAGATGAGCAAGGAGCAGCTTGTAACGCGTATGATAGCCATGGATTCCCTGGTTGATTCCCAGAAGGTACAGACGGGACAGTTGGCTGAGGACGACTGGGATCAGGTGCTTGCCAGTGCGGAGAGTATAGCTGCCGCACCGCTGTACATAGAGGATAGTTCAGCACTCACCATATCCGAGCTGAGATCAAAATGCAGACAGCTCAAGAGCAAGAACAATCTTGGACTCATCATCATCGACTACCTGCAGCTTATGAGCACGACGGGACGAGTTGAGTCGCGACAGCAGTTCGTATCTGATATGTCAAGATCGTTGAAGATGCTTGCCAGGGAGCTGGATGTGCCTATCATAGCGCTGTCACAGCTTAACCGAGAGGTTGATAAGAGACCGGATCACAAGCCTGTGCTTGCGGATCTCCGAGAGTCGGGATCTATCGAGCAGGATGCCGATGTGGTTATGTTCATATACAGAGATGATTATTACAATCCTGATACCGACAAGAAGGGTATCTCGGAGATAATCATAGCTAAACAGAGAAAAGGTGCCACCGGATCTGTGGATCTGGTATGGCTGCAGGAATACACGAAGTTTGCCAACAAAGAGCACTAAATATATTATGTTTTATAAGGAGAATTGAAAATGGTAGTTGAACCAAGAGTTAAAGATTTTATTTGTACAACAGCTCACCCGGTGGGATGCGCACAGAATGTAAAGAATCAGATCGAGTATGTCAAGTCAAAGGGAACAGTTAAGAGCGATAACGCACCTAAGAAGGTTCTGGTGATCGGAGCGTCAACAGGATACGGACTTGCATCACGTATCGCAGTTGCATTTGGCTATGGCGCAGATACCCTCGGCGTTATGTTTGAGAAGGAGTCAAATGGACGCCGTACAGCAACCGCTGGCTTCTACAACAACAGAGCATTTGAGGAGGAGGCTCACAAGGCCGGACTCTATGCAAAGTCCATCAATGGCGACGCGTTCTCAGTCGAGATCAAGGAGCAGGTCATCGAGACCATCAAGGCAGACATGGGCAAGATAGACATGATCGTATACAGCCTGGCAGCGCCTAGAAGAACAACTCCAGATGGAACAAAGTACACATCAGTACTCAAGACGGTTGGTGAGGAGTACACCAACAAGACACTTGTACTCAAGGACAACACCATCACAGATGCACATATAACAGCGGCAAATGATGACGAGATCAATGCCACCATCAAGGTAATGGGCGGTGAGGACTGGATCGACTGGATGCAGGCACTCTCAGATGCCGGAGTTCTGGCAGATAACGTGATCACAGTTGCATACTCATACATAGGACCAAAGATCACATTCCCTATCTACGCTGAGGGATCGATCGGACAGGCAAAGAAGGATCTGTACAAGTCAGCAGACATTATAAATGAAAAGTTCCCTAACATAAAGGCGAAGATAGCCATCAACAAGGCTCTTGTCACACAGTCAAGTGCAGCTATCCCTATCGTACCTCTGTATATCACACTTCTCTACAAAGTTATGAAAGAGAAGGGACTCCACGAGGGATGCATAGAGCAGATGCAGAGACTGTTCATGGATAAGATCCTGGATGACACCCAGGTGGACGACAACGGATTCATCCGTATGGACGACTGGGAGATGAGAGATGATGTTCAGGAAGTTGTTGCTGAGCACTGGGATACAGTCAACAATGACAATGTCAAGGATATAGCAGACATCGATGGATACTGGGAGGATTTCTACAACATGTTCGGTTTCAAGATCGACGGTGTGGATTACTCAGCAGATGTTGATATCATGTAATATTCATGGGTAGTTTCAATATATAAATACTACAAATGCCCCACAGATTCATAGAATTTGCGGGGCATTTCGGTAAGCGCTTTTTTGGTGTGCCTGACCCATTATTTTCGCAAGGAGGAAGACGGTATATGTACAAATATTTATTATTTGATCTTGATGGAACCATCACCAAGTCTGAGGAAGGAATATTCAACTGTATAAAATACGCTCTTGACTGGGCTGGAATTCCATATCCTGAATACAGAGTATTCAGAAGCTTTATAGGACCATCACTTTATGATTCTTTCGTGAGGGAATTCGGCATGGACGACGCAAAAGCGAAAGAGATGGTGGCCAAGTACAGAGAGAGATACAACGTGGTAGGTCTCTTCGAGGCTGAGGTGTACGACGGAGTGGCAGACACCCTGCGTGCCCTTAAGGAGAAGGGCTGCATACTCTCAGTTGCAACCAGCAAGCCGACAGAGCCGACACTCCGTATCCTTGAGAAGTTCGGTGTGGGAAAATATTTTGACGTTGTAGTTGGAAGTAATCCCGACGGAACAGGATCAGACAAGAAGCACATCATATCCCAGGTCCTTGAAAGCCTCAAGAAAGATCACGGACTGACAGAAGATATGATAAAATCAAACCAGGTTGTGATGATAGGCGACAGACGCTACGACATAGAAGGTGGCAAAGCCTGCGGCCTCCAGACCATAGGAGTCCTCTACGGCTACGGCAGCAGGGAAGAATTCGAGGCAGCCGGCGCCGACAACATAGTAGAGACACCGGAGGAAATCCTGAATCTGTAGATAGAAAGGTAGCTTATAGTTTATAGATGTCTGTGTTGATATATATTTTATTAAATATCTATGATTATTTTTGTGGGATGACACTCTGGGGAACTGAATAAAAGAAAAACAGGTAAGAGTCGATATCTATAATATAGTGTGGTGTATAAAATATATTTTTCAGCGAAATATGTCAGGAACATGATCTGAAAAGTATATATCCAACAAGACCAGGATGCCATACTCCCTGGGAATATAAAATTGGGTCTCTATATATGTAATCGGTAGCGAAGACGCCTGAACTTTGCTGCTTACTGCCAAGGCGGAGCTTGCAACGCTCTTATAGCGAGCGGGAGCCGCGTGCAGATATAAGCAAAGCAAAGTGAGGTAAGTCGAGCGTGATTACATATATAGAGACCCAATTTCTGTCCCTGGAGAGTATGTCATCCGTCCGTTCGTCATATCATCTCCTGACATTTGAGATATACCCGAAGAACGCTCCGATGATCCCCCCGATAATGTGGGTGAGATTCGACACATTGTCCTTCACAAACACTCCGTCAGCCACCTGTCCGCCGATATAAAGCACTGCAACAAGTATGAAGGTGAGCGGTATGGAGCCGTCCTTTATACATGCAAAAGAAGACAGAAGAATGTATGCGAATACCACTCCGCTGGCGCCGAGCAATGCTGTACCAGGGAAGAATATAAAATGCACGATTCCTGTCACCAGTGCGGTGGTGATGGTTACGATGAGCAGATCCTTTGAGCCGTATTTTTCCTCAAGTAGTGGACCGATCACAAGCAGCAGAGTCATGTTGTTGATAAGGTGACTCCAGCTTGCGTGACCAAACACATGGGCAAACATGCGGACGTAGGTTAAAGGATCGGTGAGAGGAGCTCTGTATACTTCAAATAGAAGAAAGTTACTTTTGCCGCCTGTGAGGATATTCAGGAGATAAGCTCCCAGACAAATGAGTGCAAATGTAAGTACCACAGGTGAGTTAAAGGATATTCTTAATATGGTTTTGGATTTTGTCTTTGACATGGATCGGTTCCCCTCTTATTCATATAGTATAGAAAAATATTACCAGCGGTCATCCGCTGGTAATATTTTTTTAAGCGTCATAATCTGGCATATCGTTAAAGTACATCTTGTAGAAGTTGGTACTCTGTTCGAGAACCCTCATGGTTGATGGAAGCGGTACGGCGATGAGGTCGTTGAACTCATACTCTCCGGCTGCTGAATCAATCACATGTCCCATCTGAGTCTCATTATGTGTGTAATCGGCGTTGAAACCGCCGTATTTATTGCCACGGGCATCAAGACGTATCCACTTCTTGAGATCCGGGTGATATACCGCATTAAGTGCATGCATAGCCATAAGTCCGCCCTTGTGCTTGATACGGATATAGCAGAATCCTGTATATAAGTTGTTGGCACGAAGCAGTGCTGCCAGCAAATTGGCCTTTGAATAGCTGATGCCCGTGCTGGCTTCCAGTACATCGGAAGCGCTGATAGTTATTACTGAAAAGTTGCTGTCATATGTGTGAGAAATCCTATCCCGGACAAAATAGTAACATGCCTGTATGATCTCATCACTGCTCTTGCAATCTGCAGCAAGTTCCTTTGCCTTTGCAGCGACGATAGGATTGTCATAATTTACATACTTGTCGTATTGCAAATATGCTGAATCCTTATTTCTCTGAATTAGTTGCATTGTGTCATCTCTCCTTTATTACTTGGAATATGTAGAACTTCAGATAATAAGATTCATCTGCAGCCCATAATATTGGGTGATCAGGAGCCTGTGTGCGGAACTCTACCTGGCGAAGTCTTACATGTGAATTCATGGCGGCCTGTTTTATGGTCTTGGTAAATAACTCGAAATCCATAAAATGTGAACATGAACAAGTTGCAAGGAATCCACCATCCCTTACGAGTTTCATAGCACGCAGATTAATCTCGCGATAGCCTTTGACTGCGTTCTTTATTGAATTTCTTGATTTTGTGAATGCCGGCGGGTCAAGTATGACAACGTCAAACTGTTCGCCTTTTGATTCCAGTTCAGGAAGAAGATCAAATACATCTCTGCACTCAAAAGAGACAGTGCTCTCCAATCCGTTGAGCGCTGCATTCTCTCTGGCCTGGGCAATAGCAAGTTCTGAAGCGTCTACTCCCAAAACGCTGGAAGCACCGGCTATGCCTGCGTTTAGAGCAAAGGAGCCTGTGTGTGTAAAGCAATCAAGAACCTTTGCATCTTTACATATTCTCTGAATAGCAAGACGATTATACTTCTGATCCAGAAAGAATCCGGTCTTCTGACCGTCTTTCACATCAACAATATATCGAACGCCATTTTCATTTATATGAACCTTTGTGTTAAATTCGTCACCAATAAACCCTTTATAGGTATCCATCCCCTCGTGTTTTCTGACTTTTGCATCGCTTCGTTCATAAACACCCTCGATTATTATACCATCATTTTTAAGTATATTTTTTAAAATATTTATTAACAAATTTTTAACTTTGTCGATGCCGAGTGCCAGTGATTCGACAACAAGCACGTTTTCAAACTTGTCAATGACGATTCCCGGCAGAAAATCAGCCTCGCCAAATACGACACGGCAGCTACTGGTGTCGACGGTTTTCTTGCGGTAATCCCATGCATCCTGAAGTCTCTTTGTGAAGAATGCCTCGTCGATCTCGGTGTCCACATGTCTTGTGAGCATGCGGATGAGGATCTTGGAGTTGGTATTTATGAATCCTTTGCCGAGTGGATAACCGTCGAAGTCCTTTACTATGACGATGTCGCCGTTCTCAAAGCTGCCGACTATGGTGTCGACCTCATTGTCAAATATCCATGCTCCGCCGGACTTCAGAAGTCGTCCCTCTCCCTTTTTTAATGTAACAATAGCTCCCATAATATATGTATCCTTTCTCTGTACTGCCGTTGGCAGACATTTTTCGTTGTCTGTTTTTGAATTTTGCGGATTTATTTTACCATATGTAGACAAATAATCCAAGATGGGGCAGCTTAACACATTTGTAACAAAAAACTTGTAAAAAAGTTATACTTGTAAAAAATATGTAACACGTGTATACTACGAGCGTAGCAGAATGCACACAAACGTCAGATTTCCTGCGGAAACTGATGCTTAATAAAAAGGAGGACAGTAAAGATGTCTACAATGAAGACTAATATTGCAAAGAGAGAAAAGAGCCTGATGGCGGCAAAAGCTATAGGCAGTCTTATGGCGATTGCTGTATTGGCTATTGTGATTTTTTCTACAAATGTGGTGACACAGGCAGATGAGATGGGAGCTGACGGCACGGCAGTTCTGGCCACAGCATCAGATGTAGTTCAGAGTGGAGTGATACAGGATGAGGATGGTTACTTCAGATATTATGTTAATGGTGAAGTGCAGAAAACTGCAGGCTGGATAGATGCCGATGATGGCACCAGATATCTTATAGATGAAAATGGCGTGGCAGCTATGAAGTTTACACGTTCTGGCGATACCATCAAGATATACAGATTCAGCGCTGATTCAAAGGACTGGACGATCTGCAAGAACGAGTGGCAGACAGTGGATAACGTTCTCTATTATCTGAACAATTCCGGACTGTGTGAAAAGATATACGATAATAGCAGCAAGAAGGCAAAGTCACTGAGCAGCGGCAAGCTTGTCCAGGTGAAGAACCAGATGCTTATTCTCAACGATGGCAGAACATATTATTTCAATTCAAATGGTGACAAGGTCACAAAGGGCGGTTGGTATCATATAAATTATGATAATATGGTATTTGTAACAGGCGGTGGATCCCACTATGTAAAGGAGAGAATCTATAAGGCATCAGGCATTTTCAGAAAGTATTCATTTAACGATTCAAAGAAGAGCTGGGATATGAACAAGAACCTGTGGAAGAATACAGGCAGAAAGCTGATGTATTTTGATGGATCAGGCACATGTACCATTCTGTATGATCAGGCATCGAATATATTGTACAGATACATATCAAGCAGCAAGTCATACAAGAGAGTCTCAAATGTGATCGACAAGCTCAACGGAAGCAGATACTACTTCTATGATGCAAATGGAAACAGACGTACATCATCAGGATGGAAGAAGGTAAATGGAAGTACCGCTTACTACGTATGTGACGGCGGATATGTTACCTCAAGATATACAGATCAGAAGGGTACAAAGAAGGTATACGACTTTGATTACTCGAAGAACACATGGGTGCAGAAGAAAAATATGTGGAAGACTGTCTACCGCAGCAGATATTATTTCGGCTCTAAAGGCGTAGCCACAATGAGCTATAACAACAGCACCAAGAAGGCATACAAGTTTACAGGCAGAAAGTGGAAGCCTGCAAAGAAGCTCATAATGAAGATCGGAAATGCCAATTACTATTTCAACAGCGCTGCAAAGCGAGTTGTAAAGGCTGGAAAGTATAAGACAGCCGATGGCTACATAGCATATGTCAACAGAAGAGGCGTTGTATATAAGAGAGAGTACGATCTCTCGGTCAAGAGATATTACACTATCGATCTTGGTAAGGGCAGAAAGACAAGAGTATATGGATATTATGATATAGGCGCGGCAAACAGACTGAGTAAGATGGTCAACCAGCATCGTGCAGAAAATGGACTTTCAAGCCTTAAGGTGTCAACATCTCTGACAGAGACCGCTACCACAAGAGCAAAGGAGATAAGCAACAAGTACAGCCATTACAGACCAAATGGAACACTGTGTCTCAACTCCATGTACGAGTTGTACGGAGAGAATCTTGCATGTGGTTTCAGTGGTGGAGATCTCGTATTCAGAGCATGGTCCAAGTCGACCGCACATGACAGCAATATGCTGAATACTACATACAAGACCATGGGCGTTGCAGTATTTGTGGCTCTCAAAAATGATAAACAGGGATATAAGAGATATTATGTCCTTACATTTGGCAAGTAATTTTAATTAGGAAATTAGTGGAAAATAAGACTGTTAAATCCCTCAAATTAAATTGAATTATATGGAGAAATAGAGTACCATACATAGTATAAGGCAAATAGTCGGATATAGAATTTGGCTAGTTTGGGAATGGAGATTGTGTGTGGGTTTCATATATTCGTCTTTAAATAGAGGTGCCGGCGAGAGTGTGGCACTATTTGACAATAGAATAGCCAGGATGCTTCCTTTTGTCACGGGAAAGGCATATTTTGACCTCAGGAATTATGATGCCCAGACTGGAGAATTCGGAGTATATATTGAATGGGATGGTGAGCTTGAGGCAGTGCTTGGATATTCACTGCCGGCGGGAGGATATTTCGTCAAAGCAACCACACTGCAGGCGTACAGATTCCACAGGCTCGACAGTGGATTGCCGGTATATATGAAGTTGATAGCGCAGAATGGCAGACTGTATCCTTACAGGACATATGTCATGATGGACGGCAGACCTTTCAGTGTGGAATTCGGCGGTGGAGTTCTGATCCCTTTTGAGGACAGATACGAAGAGCTTGGATGCGAAGCTGCGAAACAGACTGTGGATACTGGAAGCCGGAAGCTTTTGATGGGAAGTCAGAGTGGAATGACAGGAAGCCAGCGTTTTCAGTGGAATGGCAGCCGGATGAGACAGTTATTCGGTAGTCAGGGAGGCTTCAGATACCTGGCGGGAAGCCAGTATAGAATGATAGGAAGTCAGCGGTTCCGGTGGAATGGCAGTCAGATGAGACTGCTGTTTGGAAGTCAGGGAGGCTTCGGATACCTGGCGAAAAGCCAGTACAGAGTGTTTGGCAGCCAGCGGATAAAAAATATGCCGATGGTGCTTGAAAGTGACACACAGCAGCCACAGGACAGTATGGATTCAATCAGAACAAGCCAGGAGCTGATGGTTGAGTTCCCTCAGGAGTGGCAGCTTATCAACAGAAGCAGAAGACCGACCAGCCGGATTGGTGGCAATGCTAAGTTTGGATATGGACTGGACCTGATCTAGTACATGACCGGATCTTGGAGGATATATGAAGGATATAGAGGGATTCCACATATTGTGGACTGCTCCTTATTTTGAGAAAAGTAAAGATAACACTTACAGCATGCAGGATTATGAGCTTTTGACCATGATCCTGTCTGCTCTTATGTGGAGAAAAATGAATGGCCCTATCACACTTTACGGTGATGCAAGGGCCATTGATTATGTTGAGGGACAGGGATTGTCGCATATATGGAATGGCGGCATAAAAGAGATACAGGTTCCTGACAGCATATCCCCGGGAGTGTTCTGGGCTGCGGGCAAGCTGTATGCGCTTAAGGCGGCGCATATGCCGGCGGTCATGGTGGATCTGGACCTTATAGTGTGGAAGAATATAGGGGAATACATAGCGGGGACGGATATTTGTGCAATACACAGAGAAGGAATATATCCGGATGTATATCCCGGCAGGGACTTCTTCAATATGGACAGTTCGTACAGCTTTGATCCCCTGTGGAGCTGGGATGTTCCGCCGGTAAATACCTGTATGCTATATATGGCTAAGGAGCAATTTAAGAACTATTATGTGGACAGCTCCATACAATTTATGGAGAATTGTAGGGAGACTGAGGAAAATCTGTGCCACATGGTATTTGCGGAGCAGAGACTGCTTGCGATGTGTGCTGCGAGAAAGGGAAAGATCATTGCTTCATTTTTTCCTGAGGCGGCGGATATAGAGAGACAGGATGTGTTCACACATTTGTGGGGATATAAGAATATTCTGAAGTTTAACTATGGGAAAAGGGTTGAGTTTAACGGACGTCTCTGCGAGCGGATAGAGCGGGAGTTTCCGGAAGAGGCGGATGTTATAAGGGAGTTACATGTTTGTAGATAAAGTGCTGAAGAAGATACCCAGGGAGATATACATATATATACTGTGGGGAATTGTCGTGGGAGCGGTAAATCTTGGCTCCGCCTGGATATTTATGTACAAATGCGGGATAGAACCTGTCAGGGCCAACTTCCTGGCATGGATACTGTACAATTTTGTGTCATTCATAACAAATAGAAAATCGGTGTTCCACACTGTCGCAGAGACTGCGTGGGAGTTCATAAAAGAACTGGTGTCATTCTACGTGAGCAGGGTGTTCACACTGGTGGTGGAGGAGGGCCTGATCTATATACTGGTTGACAGGCTTCACCTGTGGGCGATGGGCATAAAGACGTTCACATCAGTGCTGGTGATATTCCTCAATTATTATATAAGCAAGAAGTTTATATTCAGAAAGATAAAGGAAAAACTGTAAGAGATATGTATAAATGCGAATGTTTATCGAAATTTTATAGAAAAACATGGACACAATTACTTCCAAACATTTGACAGTTGGAGTATAATTGAATGGTTAAATATGTATAAAAAGCAGAATAAGTAATGCAAGGAGATAAGTATGAAGAAGAGAGTAGTAATAACAGGCATAGGAGCCATAACTCCAGTCGGCAATACAGTTGACGAGTATTGGGATTCACTTAAGGAAGGAAAGCATGGCTTCGGACCTATTACACAGTTTGACGCTTCAGCATACAAGTGCAAGCTTGTCGGCGAGGTTAAGAACTTTGTAGCAAAGGACTACATTGATCCAAAGTCTGCAAGACGTATGGCTAGATTCACACAGTTTGCTGTGAAGGCAACCCAGGAGGCTATGGCAGATTCAGGACTTGATATGACAAAGGAAGATGCTTACAGAGTTGGTACATGTATTGGTTCAGGTGTTGGTTCACTTCAGGAGCTTGAGAACGCATATGGAACCATACTTACAAAGGGACCACTTCGTGTAAGTCCATTCGTAGTTCCTATGATGATCAGCAACATCGCAGCAGGTAACGTTGCGATCCAGTTTGGTCTCAAGGGCAAGAGTATAGATGTTGTAACAGCATGTGCTTCAGGAACAAACAGTATCGGTGAGGCATTCAGAACGATCCAGTACGGAGACGCTGATGTCATGGTAGCCGGCGGATGTGAGGCAGCAGTTACACCTATCGGTATATCAACATTTGATTCACTTACAGCACTTACATCATCAACAGATCCAGACAGATGTTCTATTCCATTTGATAAGGACAGAAGCGGATTCGTTCTCGGTGAGGGTGCAGGTATTGTTATTCTTGAGGAGCTTGAGCACGCAAAGGCAAGAGGTGCAAAGATCTACGCAGAGCTTTCAGGTTACGGATGTTCAAGTGATGCACACCACATCACAGCACCTGAGGAGTCAGGTGAGGGACCAGCAGTTGCCATGACCAATGGGGTTAAGGATGCAGGACTTCCACTTGATGCGGTTCAGTACATCAATGCTCATGGTACAAGCACACATCTGAACGATCTTGTTGAGACACGTGCTATCAAGAAGGCATTTGGCGATCACGCAAAGGACATCAAGATCAATTCAACAAAGTCTATGACAGGACATCTTCTCGGTGCAGCAGGAGCCATCGAGTGTATTGCCTGTGTCAAGAGTATAGAGGAAGGTTATATCCACAGAACAAGAGGCCTTGTGGAGAGCGAGGAGGAGCTTGATCTGGATTATTGTAAGGAGCCATGCGAGATGGACGTTGATGTTGCGATCAGCAACTCACTTGGATTTGGCGGACACAATGCATGTATCGTCTTACAGAAGTATAAGGAGCAGTAAATATCATGTTATTTATCAAAAAAAAGGCAAAGGATGCCGAGATAATTGCAGCAAAGGCTGCAGAGGAGGCAAAGGCTGCTGAGGGAATTCAGGAAGCACCAAAGGTGGAGCTTGTAAAGTGCCCTAAGTGCGGAAGAGAAGTTGAGAAGGAAAGAGTGAAGAACGCAAAGTACATTTGTTATGAGTGCGGTTCTTACTTCAGAGTTAAGACCAAGAACAGAATAAGAATGGTCACAGATCCAAAGTCATTTGAGCCATGGTTTGAGGATATGCCAAGCTCAAATCCTCTTGGAACAGAGGGATATGAGGATAAGGTTGCGGCTGCACAGGCCAAGACAAACCTCAAGGAGGCTGTTACTATAGGAAAGGCAACCATCAATGGTGAGCCTGCTGTAGTTGGTGTATGTGATGCAAGATTCCTCATGAGCAGCATGGGATATGTTGTGGGTGAGAAGATTGCCAGAGCTGTCGAGAAGGCTACAGAGGAGAAGCTTCCGGTATTCATGTTCTGCTGTTCAGGCGGTGCACGTATGCAGGAGGGAATCATTTCTCTGATGCAGATGGCCAAGACATCCGCTGCATTCAAGAAACATTCTGATGCAGGACTTCTGTATGTATCTATTCTTACAGATCCTACAACAGGTGGTGTTACAGCCAGCTTTGCAATGCTTGGAGATATTATCCTTGGAGAGCCAGGTGCGCTCGTAGGATTTGCAGGACCACGAGTTATCAAGCAGACTATTGGTCAGGAGCTTCCAGAGGGCTTCCAGAGATCAGAGTTCCTTGTTGAGCATGGTATCATAGATGGCATAATCACAAGAGACAAGATGAAGGACACAATGTATGATCTCATCGTCACACATAAGCAGAGACAGGGCTATGCTAACTTTGACAGTGCTGTTGAAGATGAGAAATTTGACATAAGCGAGATCCTCAAGGAGAGACTCAAGGATGACGAGCCTAAGACTCCGTGGGAGAAGCTCAGAGGTGCTCGTCAGATGAGCAGACCTTCAGGTTTCGACTATGTGAAGTATATATGCGATGATTTCCGTGAGATCCACGGAGACAGAACAATGAATGATGACAGAGCCATTGTGGGTGGTATCGGTCATATAGATGGACAGCCTGTAACAGTTATATCACAGGTCAAGGGAGCTTCCATGGCAGAGTGCATGGAGAGAAACTTTGGTATGCCTCTTCCTGATGGCTACAGAAAGGCTCTTCGTCTGATGAAGCAGGCTGAGAAGTTCGGCAGACCTATCATTACATTTGTAAATACACCGGGTGCGTTCTGTGGACTTGAGGCTGAGGAGCGAGGAATGGGTGAAGCCATAGCGAGAAATCTCTATGAGATGTCATCACTCAAGGTTCCTGTACTCTGTATCCTTATCGGAGAAGGCGGAAGCGGTGGAGCACTTGCCCTTGCAGTCGGCAATGAGGTATGGATGCTTGAGAATGCGACATACTCAATCCTTTCACCTGAGGGATATGCGTCTATCCTCTGGAAGGACAGCAACAGAGCTGAGGAGGCTGCAGAAGTTATGCAGATTACAGCGCAGGATCTCAAGAGACTGAACGTTATCGAGCAGGTCGTACCTGAGTACGGCGGAGCAGATGAGCAGTCAGTTCCATATATAGGCAAGTACCTTAAGATGAACATTAAGGAATTCCTCAAGAAGTATTCAGACAAGACTCCTGAGGAGATCGCACAGGACAGATACGACAGATTCAGAAATCTGTAGATCACAGATATACTATAGATGAAAGGCATTTCTCAAGTGAGAAATTTATCTCACGGGGAATGCCTTTTATTCATGCATATGTTGAAGTGATGGTGTTTTTTTGGTAAACTTTATGTATATGGCTGAAGATACAGCTTGAATTGGAGGAGCGTTTATGAAGAAACAGATAAAGGTTACTTTGATAGTTATCGTGGCCGCCATCATTGCGGCAGCAATCATATGGTACGTGATGTACCTGCGGGGCAAGGAGCAGGATCTGCTGACACCTGTGGGAACACGTGCAGAATTTATCGGTGATACAGACAAATATCCTACCATGCTTACAGCGAAGGGGACTCAGATCCTGAATGCAGACGGAGAACAGGTTGTTCTCAAGGGTGTGATGGTTCCAGAGTCGCGCAGTCTGTATGAGGAGAAGAAGTTTAATGAGGATTTCTACAAGGATGTATTTGCCAAGGGTGGTAATGCCATAAGGGTGCCAATAAGCCCTGTGGAGTACAAGAATGACGATTACTATATGTGGAGATATCTTGACCGCATAGTTACCTGGGCCGGAGAGAACGATAACTATGTTATTCTCGACTGGGATTATACAGGTAACCCGATAGATGGTTCCGGGGATGAGATGCCGGATCTCGACGAGAATCCGCTGGATTATTCTGCTGAATTCTGGAAGAACATTGCGGATTATTTCAAGAACACTCCAAATGTTATATTTGAGATATACAATGAGCCGGTTGGCATGAGTGATTCAGAGTGGAAGAGATGCGCGGAGAGCCTTATAGGAGTTATAAGGGATGCCGGCGCAAAGCAGCTTATAATCGTTGGAAGTCCGGATTACTGTTATGATCTCGGATGGCTTGACGAGCTCGGCGTGAAGAATGACAATACTGCGTTCTCTGTTCATGTTTACCCGGACAAGGTGTTCTGGCAGAAGTTCCTGTCGGGCTATGTGACAAGTTATCCTCTTATAGTGACAGAGTGGGGATATGCAGACGATGATGTCGAGGTCAAGAATGAGAAGCTGAAGGGCACCAGAAATGTATTTGGAATAAAATTTACCAGATATCTGGAAAAGCATGATATAGGATGGATTGCAGTTGGATATGACGATACGGTGGAGCCATCCATGTTTACTAAGGGATATAAGAAACTCACAAAATGGGGCGAGTATGTGACTGAGCTGCTTGGAGACAAGGAAGAATAAAGAGAATAACGGATAAAAGGGAGAAAATATATAATGGCAATCAGAATATTAGGAACAGGAAGCTACCTTGCGGAGAAAGAGGTATCAAATGATGAGCTTGCAAAGTATGTTGATACATCTGATGAGTGGATATCTTCAAGAACAGGTATAAAGAACAGAAGAATAGCTGTTAAGGAGACAACGACGAGCATGGCTGCTGAGGCTGCTGAGAGAGCACTTGAGATGGCAGGGAAGTCCGCAGAGAATGTGGAGCTTATAGTGCTTGCCACAGTCACTCCGGATTATTACACACCAAGCGGGGCGTGTCAGGTTCAGGCGGCTATAGGTGCGGATAAGGCGATTGCGTTTGATGTGAATGCGGCATGCTCGGGCTTTGTATTTGCCCTCAATGTTGCAAAGATGTATATAGAGACAGGGTTTGTGAAGAATGCTCTTGTAATAGGTTCGGAGACGCTGTCAAAGATACTTGACTGGAATGACAGAGGTACATGCGTATTGTTTGGAGATGGCGCAGGTGCCGCTTATATAGAGGAGTCTGACAAGGGAATCATAAGCATTGTCCAGGGTTCAATCGGCAAGAAGGGTATGGTGCTCAACTGCGAGAGCAGAAAGACCAACAATATATTTGTAAAAGATGAGATCAATCATGACTATCTGTATATGGATGGACAGGAGGTGTACAAGTTTGCGGTGAGACAGTGTCCTAAGTGCCTCCAGGAGGCCCTTGACAAGGCTGGAATGACCGTTGACGATGTGGATTACTTCGTACTCCACCAGGCAAATGTAAGAATTATTGAATCTGTTGCCAAGAGACTTAAGGCACCGCTTGAGAAGTTCCCTACGACTCTCGACTACACAGGAAATATGTCTGCGGCGAGTGTACCTGTACTTCTCGACCAGCTCGTGAGAGAGCACGGCCTGAAGCGCGGCGACAAGATCGCCATGTCGGCATTCGGCGCAGGGCTCACATACGGCGCTGTGGTTATGGAGTGGTAGAGGCTTTAACACCTGTAATTTTTGAGGGCGGAACGGAGCTCCTTGTAGTTTGGGAGTACTTTCTCTACCTCGGCCCAGAAAAGTGCGGAGTGGTTCATCTGCTTTCTGTGACACAGCTCGTGGACTACCACGTAGTCTATGATTTCGGGAGTGGTGTTCATCAGTGCACAGTTGAAATTCAGGTTACCGGAGGAGCTGCAGCTTCCCCAGCGGGTCTTCTGATGCCTGATGGTGATCCTTCCGTAAGTCACGTCTATTATCTGAGCAAAATGTTCTACACGTGAAGGAATATATATCCGAGCCTGTTCTGACAGTGCCTTTATATCGGCATCTGTCGGGGCAGTGCTTGGATTTTTTTTGTCTGACATATTGGAAATTCTTTTCTGCATGATTTCCAGATGGCGGCGGATCCAGTTTTGTCTGGAATCCACAAAGCTTTGGATCTGACTGTCGGTCATTCTGAGGGGCGCACGAACCTTTATGTTGAGGTCTCTGTCTAGCTCGATACAGATAGATTTGCGCCTGCTCCTGACGACTGAATATTCGAATTTATCAGAATTGTTCATGGCATATTACCTGTCTTTGATAGGTACGTAGTCCTTAGGCTCTACAAGACTTGGATAAGCCGGACGCATTATCTTGTAGCTGTTGATCAGCTCCTCCATACGATGCGCACTCCATCCAACCACTCGGCCAATGGCAAATAGTGGTGTGTAGAGGGCGTAAGGGATCTTGAGCATCTTGTATAACAATCCGCAATAGTAATCTATGTTGATGCACACACCCTTGTAGATCTTGCGCTCCTCGGCAATGACCTCAGGTGCGATGCGCTCTATGAGCTCGTATAATTTGAATTCGTCCTTCTCGTGCTTCTCCTCGGCGAGCTTTTCTACATACTCCTTGATAATGACAGCTCTTGGATCTGACAGAGAGTATACAGGCTGGCCCATTCCGTATACCACGCCCGATTTGTCAAATGCTTCGCCGCGCACGATCTTCCTGATATACTCACGGATCTGCTCCTCGTCCGTAACATCCTCGACATTGCAGTGTATGTTCTTCATCATCTCCATGACCTTGAGGTCTCCACCGCCGTTGAGCGGTCCCTTGAGTGAGCAGAGTGCTGCTGCGACTGTGGCGTATGTATCTGAGCCGGATGATGTGACAACACGTGTTGTAAACGTAGAGTTGCTTCCGCCTCCGTGTTCCATGTGGAGAACAAGGGCAAGATCGAGGACCTTTGCCTCAAGCTGTGTGTACTTTCTGTCTGAACGGAGCATGCTCAGGATATTCTCCGCAAATGAAAGCTCAGGATCCGGCTTGTGTATATAACAGCTCTTGCCAAGCTCATAATGTCTGTATCCCTGGAAAGAATATACAGCGAGTCTTGGGAATACACTTATTATCATAAGACACTGCTGAAGAACGTTGTCCAGAGATATATCCGTCTCAGACTTATCGTATGATCCGAGGGCAAGGATACTCTTGGTCATATTTGAAATGATATCCTTGGTAGGGTTCTTCATTATGACATCTTGTATAAAGTTGTGTGGAAGGTCGTATGCAAGGTTGAGGACCTGTTTGAACTTGGCAAGCTCATTCTCGTCCGGAAGCTTTCCAAACAGTAACAGATATGTACACTCCTCGAAACCGAATCGTCCTTCCTTTGTAAATCCGTCTATCAACTGGCGGATCTCGTAACCTCTGTAATATAATTCACCGTCAGCAGGAGTATGCTTTCCGTCCTCCATTGTATACGCCCGGCTTAGTGAAATGTTGGTGATGCCGGCATTTATTCCTATTCCATTCAGATCGCGAAGTCCACGCTTTACGCCGTATTCCTCGTAGAGGTTGTTATCTATGGTATCGTTCTCAATACAGAGACCAAGACGCTCCTTCGTAAATGAACTAAGATTATTGATTGACATATATAATACTCCTTTCAGGTAAGTCTTCATTGAATTATCTCACTTATTTACAACTATTGCAATCCGAAATGATTGTATGGGTGTAAAATATTATGTATAATGTACTGAGAATAAAGTTAAGACAAATGTTTTAGGAGGTAATATAAATTGGCAGACAGACAGGATATGGGGCAGAATAAAGGGAGCGCAGGAGCTCATAAGGGAACTGTGAGCCGTGCAACAACGAGCAGTGTGAAAAAGACACAGCCGTGCAAGGGAGTAGCGTCAGGCAGTCGGTCAGCATCAGGCAGCCGTCCTGTGTCGGGAAATCGTCCGGCATCGGGCAGCCACTTATCATCGGCGAGTCGTCCGAAAAGTGCAACTGCGCAGGACAAAAGGCGCACAAGTACGGGACGTCCACTTGAAAAGTCGGTGAAGTCCGTGTCTTCAGGAAGCAAGACCAGGAGACCGGCGAATAGCAGATCGTCAACAGGTTCCGGTAAAAAATCCGCGCAGAGCAGAAATAAAAAGAAGCGATATGAGCTGAATACGAAAATGATGGTCGTGGCGGCTCTGGTGGTTGGAATAGTGCTTGCACTTGTGATCACGATGATCATGAGATCCAGCATGCTCAGGGTCAAGCAGATCCAGACGGATTATAATATGGGTGATATATTTGATATAACAAACTATATTGAGCCGGACAGCAATGATGCCAGGCTGGAATATGACAACTCAGAATTTGCACCGGATAAGCTTGGTAAGTACACCATCAAATATAAGATCAGACGTGGAAAGTTAAGCAAGACAAAAAAGGCTGTGATAAATGTTGTTGATGAGGTAAATCCATACATAGACGGCCCGGACGAGATAGACGTTTCTATGGGAACGGATATAAACTGGAGTGATTATTACAATGTCACAGATGAGGATCCGGATGTGCAGGATTCGCTTAAAGCTTCTCAGGATGTGGACACAAGCAAGGAGAGAACCGTAACAGTGACTCTCACAGCGGAGGACTGGGCAGGCAACAAGGCGTCCAGACAGATCACCGTAAATGTACTCAAGAGTAACTTTGATGAGTAGGGTGTGAACGAAATAAAATATATTGAAAAATGACAGAAAAAAGCTCAATGCTGACGGGGATGAAATCCGAAAGCATTGAGCTTTTTGATTTTAGTATTTTATGAGATAGGCGGCTTTCTCAGCTCTGCATCCAGCTCTGAGTTGTCAACCACTGTTGTCTTGGTCTTTTTAACCTTTTCCTTTTTCTTCTTCGATCTGCTCTTGTGTATGTTCTTGATGAGCATTACCACCAGAAGCAGGATAAGACCTATGCTTATGAGGACTACGGATAAACCGTATTTGTCCAGTATCTTGTCGATTATGTTGTAGCTTGACTTCTCCCACAGTCCATCCGCTTCAAGATCTGCCTGAACCTTTGAGAGGCAGTACTTTGTTCCGGTACACTTTGGTATACCCGGAAGTCTTGATGTGATGGCTGTAAGGTTGCTTGCCTGTTCGTCGGTTACATTGAAGTATGTATATGACAATGCCTCCTTACCTGTTGTGGTTATAGGATCGTCCAGACCGAGATTGATGAGATACCACTCTCCGCCGAGATAAACGGCATTCCATGCACAGTTGTTGATGTAACTCTCTTCTTTGAGCTGCTTCTGTGTGTCCATCGAGTCGTCCAGAAGATCTGAATTCTGTCCCTCAATGTACAGACATGGCACACCAACGTAATCCATAATGGCCTTGAAAGCCTTTGCATATCCGTAGGTGACTGCCGACTGATACTTGGAGTTGAACACGCCGTCTGCGGTGTATGCGTATATGTTGTCCTTGCTCTTAGATGTTGCATCTGAGGCATAATAAACTTTGTTGATGATCGAATTATGTATAAGATATACCTTCTCGTAATCCTTTGCGCTCTCATCCAGAGAAGCTGCATAATTCTTGACGGTCAGGTCAAAGTTGTTCTTGTATATGGAACGTGTATCTCCGTTGGCATACAGTGAATAGCACTCGATGGTGAGAGCTGTATATCTGAGTTCTCCCGAGGATTCCTGCTTGCACTGATAGCTGTCGGACATCCAGAAATACTCAGGATGATCGGCGAGCACAGCGTTGACGATCTGATCCATTCCATCGTTGCCGATAACTTCCCAGTCTTTGTTGCTGACCGACAATGTAAATGCTGTGTAATATCCGCCGTCCTGATAAGAAGCATTGGATGTCGACTCGTTGAATTTCTGAGCTGCATCGTTGATCTGCTTGTAGACGGTTCTGTACGCACTGTTGTCAAACTGGTCATAGAAATAAGTTCTGCCATCTATGGTATCGGTTTTGTTACTGCTGTCCTTATCATCTGTATCCGCCGCCTTTGCGACATATGGAGAAGATGATAATATCATGGTAAGCGTAAGCAGCAGTACAAGAAATTTTTTCTTCATAACTGGAACACACTCCTTCTTTTGCTTATGCAAAGCCCCTTTATATACTTCCTTCAATAATAACACATTATGGTTATTATTGCCAGAGAAAATGGGTTAAAGCGGTTGGATTTTGCTTCGCATATGTGTATAATAGTAAAAACCTGATGGTTAACGGATGGAAGGAGGAAACACATGGCTTCCAGTTGCGATATGTGTGCACACTATGTGTACGATGAAGAAGATGATTTTTATGAGTGCCTGGTGAATATGGATGAGGATGACTTTGCCAGATTTGTGGCAAGAGGCTACGACAATTGTCCGTATTTTCAGTTGGATGATGAATACAGGATAGTGAGACATCAGATGTGACGATTGAAGAAAAACGGGAGATGTGCAGCAGCGCGTCTCCCGTTTTTCTGGCAAATGATCAATGTGATCAGTTCTTTTCAAATGACTCCGCCAGCTCCGTGAGATACACATACCTCTCCAGAAGCTGATCCAGCTCTGATTCAAGCTGTTCCTTTTTCTGCGTGAGTTCGTTAAGCTTCACGAAATCTGACACAGAGTTGTTGATATCGGTCTCCGTCTGCTCTATCTCAGCTTCTTTCCGGGCGATGGTGTCCTCTATGGTGTCATATTCCCTCTGCTCATTGAAGGAGAACTTTTTCTTCACGGATGGATTCTGCGTTTTCTTTTTCTGGGCAGGTTCCTTGTCCGCTGTGCTGACACGCTCCGGCTTTGTCTGGGTATTTGCCCCTGCCGATGCGCTGTTGGCAAATGAACCGTGGGTCAGATAATAATCGGTATAACCGCCCTCAAACTGTGAGATCCCGCCGCAGCCGTCAAACACCAGAAGCTTTCTTATGACTCTGTCCAGAAAATATCTGTCGTGTGATACGACTATCAATATGCCCTGGAAGGAATCGAGATAGTCCTCAAGTATACACAGTGTGGAAATGTCCAGATCGTTGGTCGGCTCGTCAAGGATCAGTACATTTGGCGATGATACGAGAACCTTCAACAAATACAGTCTTCGCTTCTCGCCTCCTGAGAGCTTCTCTATGCGCTGGTGCTGCAGAGTGCCGTCAAATAAAAATCTCTCACACATGGTGGATGCTGACATGAGACCTTCGGTGGTCTGGATATACTCTGCGGTTTCTTTGACGTAGTCGAGTACCTTCATGTTGGGATCCAAGGCTTCATTTTCCTGAGAGAAATATCCTATCCTTACGGTGTCTCCGATCTCTATGGTTCCGCTGTCCGGCTTGGTGACACCGGTTATGAGCTTCATGAGCGTTGTCTTGCCACAGCCGTTTGGGCCAACAACACCTATCCTGTCAGTCCTCAGGAAGTTGTATGAGAAGTCCGTTATGACCGGACTTGGTCTGCCCGGCCAGGTCTTGGCTATATGGGAGAGCTCTATTGTTTTGTTTCCCAGCCGGCTCGCGATTGAGCTCATGGTAACCGACTGAGTTTCCTTTATAAGCTCCTCACTTGCAAGCTTCTCATATCTCTGGATATGGGCTTTCTGCTTTGTGCTTCTGGCTCTAGCACCTCTCTGCATCCATGCGATCTCCTTGCGCAGGATATTCTGATGTTTGTTCTGAGTGGCAAGTGCGATGTTCTCACGCTCTGCCTTCAGCATGAGATAGCCTTCGTAGTTGGTATTGTAGCTGTAGGTTTTGCCTTTGTCGATCTCTACTATGCGGTTGCACACCTTGTCAAGAAAGTATCTGTCGTGGGTGACCATGACCAGAGCGCCCTTGTAGTTGTTAAGGTAATCCTCCAGATATTCTGTCATATCGTTGTCGAGGTGGTTGGTGGGCTCGTCCAGAACAAGAATGTCACATCTTGACAGCAGTGCCGCAGCCAGAGCGACCTTTTTTCGCTGACCTCCTGAAAGTGTGCTCACCATGAGGCTGGTGTCGTCAAATCCGAGACGGTGAAGAAATGCCTTGGCATCACCCTCTATGCTCCATTTGTTCTCCTCGTCGACATTTGCAGTGATGACATAGTCGTATATGCTGACCTTCTCTGCGAAGTCGGGGGTTTGTGGAAGATATTTTATGACCACGTTGTTTCCCTTTGACAACTGTCCTGAATCACATTCGTCTATGCCGGCTATGATCTTGAGGAGTGTTGATTTACCCGTGCCGTTTACGCCTATGACACCGATCTTTTCTCCTGAATTTACTGAAAAGTCTGCGTCATCGAACAGAATCTTGTCAGTGTATGCTTTTGAAAATCCTTTTATTGTAAGTAGGTTCATATATGTTCTTATGGGGCTTTGTGCCCGCCCTTTCGTCAAAATGAGCCGTGAAAACGGCTTTGCATGTAAGTATTATTGTAATTGGGGAGAATTGACGAGTCAAGAAGCATATCATAATAGAAATACCATTTGAGAATAATTAAAAATAGACGAAAATATATAAGACCATGATCTCCACCCGACAGTATATTTGTAAAAAAACATTCCTGAATTTATACAACATGACTAAAAAATAACCTGAAAAGGCGCTTTAGGTTAATAAAAACAAGCCATTTGCACAAATTGGTTTACAAAATTACAATTTTGTAATTTGCAAATTATTCCAAAAAGTAGTATAAATTGAACATTGATTACGGACAGGAATGGAGGTAATTATCATGGAATCAACAAATATCAGGGTTAAGCTCAATTCAGTAGAGCAGGTAAGACAGTTTGTAGAGACAATGAGAAAATATGATGGAGACGTTGATGTATATTCATCCAACAGGAATTATCTTGTAGATGGCAAATCAATACTGGGAGTTTTTAGTCTTGGACTTGATCAGGAACTCACAGTAAAGTTCTATAACGGAGCGACAGAGTCGTTTATAAATACATTACAGCCATTTATGCTGGCTGCATAAGGAGTATTTATTACAATAATTTTCATAGCTAATTCGTGGTCTGTATGCATTGACACATTCGTTGATGGAGTGTTAGAATGTCCTTATAAATATTAAGAGATATTAGGGGGCGCAGCCAATGCAGATTACAGAGATGAAAGCTAAAGTTAACACTATGGATGACATCAAGAAGTTTGTTGCATACCTGAATCAGTTTCCAAATGATGTTGACGTTTCATCAGCTCAGTACGTCGTAGATGGAAAGTCAATCTTAGGTGTGTTCAGTTTAAATCTTGAGAAGCCACTTACAGTGAAATTTCATGGAGAAGTTGCACCAGAGCTTCAGGCAAAGCTTGATGAGTTTAAGTGCTAATTCTATAGGATACATAAGAAAGCTTAGAAAAGCAGGCTGCAGATTTTCTGCAAGCCTGCTTTTCCTATGCTGTGAGACAAGTGTCAGGAGGGATGATTATGATATACGAAGCGGATCAGGGGTTGGAATACCATATAAAGGTAAATGAGGATATGATAGGCCAGTATGTTATCATGCCGGGGGATCCTAAGAGATGTAAGGCGATAGCAGCGTATCTCGAAGATGCGGAGCTGGTGGCGGACAGCAGGGAATTTGTCACGTATACAGGCTATCTGGATGGAGAGAAGGTCAGTGTCACGTCCACAGGTATAGGCGGCCCGTCGGCGGCCATAGCCATGCAGGAGCTGGTGCACGCCGGTGCCCACACTTTTATCAGGGTTGGAACCTGTGGCGGTATGCAGACTGAGATCGTCGGCGGAGACGTGGTGATCGCCACGGGAGCTGTCAGGATGGAGGGCACGTCAAGAGAGTATGCGCCTATAGAGTACCCTGCGGTTGCGGATATAGATGTGGTGAATGCGCTCAGAGAGTCAGCAGGAGCACTTGGAGTGACGGCACACACAGGTGTGGTTCAGAGCAAGGACTCATTTTATGGACAGCATTCGCCGGGAATCATGCCGGTTGGATATGAGCTTATGAACAAATGGGAAGCGTGGAAGAAGATGGGCTGCAAGGCCTCTGAGATGGAATCTGCTGCATTGTTAATAGTTGGAGCGTTCCTGCGGGTCAGGGTCGGTGCGTGCTTCCTTGTGGTGGCGAATCAGGAGAGGGCTGCAGCCGGTCTCCCGAATCCTGAGGTACACGACACCGATAAAGCCATACGTGTGGCTATTGAAGCTGTGAAGAAGCTTATCAGAACTTGAATACACGACCTATGTCTGTCTTGTAGCTTTCAAGATAGTCAAGGATCTCATCTGAATTATCCATGACGGTATATATCTCGTTGGTCGCAGGCGTCATAAAGCCTTTGTCCGACGTCTCTTTGAGCATGGACAGAAGATGATCGTAGAATCCGTTCTGATTGAAAATTACGATTGCTTTGCCGTGGCGTCCGAGCTGCTTGAGCGTGAGGATCTCAAAGAATTCCTCGAGAGTGCCAATTCCGCCGGGCGTTACGATGAAAGCGTCTGCCTTATCTTCCATGATCTGTTTGCGCTCTCTCATGGTCTCAGTGGTTATCAGCTCGGAGACATTCTCAAACAGTATTCCGTCAACATTAAAGAATGAAGGAGTGACGCCTATTATGGTGCCATTTTCCTCGTATACACCCCTTGCCACTGCGCCCATGAGCCCATTTGCTCCAGCGCCGTACACAAGAGTGTGGCCTCTTTTGGCGATTTCCCTTCCTAAATATTCTGTTTCTTCTATATAAGATCTGTCAATGTCGTTGCTTGACGCGCCGTATACACATATATTCATAAAAACCTCCAATGTGACAATGCCAGGTATTCCTGAACTGCCGAAAAACCATTTATTAAACAGTATATAGAAGTAAATGATAATTTGGAAGAAATTATTTATAAAATAATGTAAAATCGCAAAAAAATGCGGAGCAGCCATAGGACTGCCCCGCAAAGGGAAAACATGAAAAGAATGATATGAGATTACAGAAGCTCAACAACTTTGCCCAGAACTGCGCTCTCTTTTTCTTTTGCACCCATAAGGTACTTCTCAAATCTGTCCATACAGTCAACCTTGCCTGTGATGGAAGTCTTGATGAGAAGGTTTCTGGCGGTGAGCATGGTGTTCTCAACCTCCATATAATCATTCAGTATATCACCGTTGAATTCGATATATCCGTGATCCATCATGTACTTGAGTCTCTCCATCATGAGAACCTTGTGGTCATACAGGATGTGAAGAGCACGTATATCAAAGTCTGGATCCTCTGCTGAAAGCTGCTTGCCGATCTGCTTCAGAACCGCATCGTAGACATCAACCCCAAATACTGTGTCCTTAAAACGATTTCTCATCATACGGAAGTGATTCTTGGTATCCTTTGACTCAAGGTACTCGATGATGGTATCCTTGATATACTGTGTGTCGAGTTCGTAGTATGTATCAGCCAGATTCTTCTGGATCACGTATATTCCACGGCGTCCCTTGTAGTCGTCCTTGAAAATATGATCCTCCTGGGCTGTGATGGTGTCGTAGCCGTTTCTCACATCTGAGTATGATACTTTTGAGTAGGAATAATGCTCGCCAAATGTGAAATCTCCAACATAGAACTGCTGCTCCTCGTCGTCATATCCGTAGATGAAGAGCTCGTGTGGGAATTTGTAGTCGGCACCGGAATCGCAGAGGATCTTAGCCTCGTCAAATACTCCGTATACATATCCGCCCAGATTGATGGTCTTCTTGATGAAAGTGAGAATATCTCCGCAGTAGCTCTCTACCTGCTCCTTTGTCATGAGAGAGAAGAGAAGATAAGGGCATTCCTTAAGTGAACTGCTTCCCGGCATCATATCTGCAAGAAGCATCTCATCTCCTGTGAAGATCTCTTCGATGTTGTAACATCTTAACTGTATATAATTGCTGAATATCCAATTCTTGGCTTTCTCGTCGTCCCCTATGATCGAGAAAAGTGTGGCATGCCACTGCCAGGATGTTATCATTGGATAGCTTATTGGCAAAATCTTTTTGCTCATGTGCTTATTACCTCCATTTCATATTAAGATTACGTGATGTTAGCTGACCTTGGCTGCTACAGCCTTGACTACATCGTTCATGTCATAGTAGAGACCAAGTGCAAGCTCAGAATCATCAAATTCAATGTTAAAAGCCTGCTCAAGTCCGACGATGAACTGAATGATGGAAACGGAATTCACGCCATATTCGGTGGTGAGTTCTGCAGTCATGTCCAGCTTGCCCGCATCTATGTCTGGAAGAATATCAGAAAAAACCTCCAATACTTTTTTTGTTAATGTGTCTTTGTCCATTTCAAACCTCCCATTCGTTTTGATATGTTACCAATGCACGTTACTTATATTTTAATGTGTTTGACAGTATTTTTCAATAAAATTATTCAATCCGTACAGAAATATTTGTGCATTTTTGTGTTAAATGTTAAAATTACCGTGAAGTATATGGTGTAAAATATGGTATAGTTGAATAAAATATTATAATTTTTTTAAAAAAATCAGACAGTTGATGTAAAATATAGAACAACAATATACGATAAGGCAGGGTGATGGACATGAAGATAGTTGTTCTGGATGGATGTGCGGCGAATTCCGGCGATATTAGCTGGGACAGTATTGGCAAGTATGGCGAGCTGACGGTGTATGACAGAACCGACAGGTCAGAGGTGGTCTCAAGGATAGGCGATGCGGAGATCATAACAACGAACAAGACGGTGATAGACAGGGCTGTGATCGAGGCCTGTCCGAACCTCAGATATATAGGTGTGCTTGCCACCGGCTACAATGTGGTCGATGTGGAGGCGGCACATGAGCACGGCATAGTGGTTACAAATGTTCCGGCATACAGTACGGATGCTGTGGCGCAGTTTACATTTGCACTGCTTCTGGAACTGGCAAACAGGGTCGGGGCGCATGATGCGTCAGTGAAGGACGGTGGCTGGGTGAGAAGTAAGGATTTCTCCTACAGTGTGATGCCGACCATGGAGCTTGCGGGCAAGACTATGGGTATCATAGGCTATGGCAGTATAGGTATGAAGGTGGCTGAGATCGCACATGCATTTGGCATGAGGGTGCTGGTGAACAGCCGGACGAGGAAAGCCCTGCCGGATGGCGATTGGATAAGCTGGGCTGAGAGGGATGAACTGTTCGCACAGTCGGATGTGATAAGCATACACTGTCCTCTGTTCCCTGAGACGGAGGGAATGATAGACAGGAGTGCGATAGGCCGGATGAAGAAGACTACATTCATCATAAACACTGCCAGAGGCGGCTGCATAGTGGAGAAGGATCTGGCAGATGCCCTGAACGAGGAACGTATAGCTGGAGCCGCGGTGGATGTCATAGCACAGGAGCCTATGGCGGCGGACAATCCGCTTCTCACGGCAAAGAATGTGATCATAACACCACATATCGCCTGGGCACCGAAGGAGGTCAGGGAGAGACTTCTCAATATAGCGGGTGGCAATATAGAGGCGTTTCTCAATGGAAAGCCTGTAAATACAGTATAAAAAGAATAAGATTAGCCATTGAGCAGAAATTTAGCTGTAAGAAGAAAGGATAGATCAGGAAGATGGAGAGCAGTTCTTTTGAGGATGTGAACAGACTGGTTAGGTCTGAACTGTATGAGCACATGGATCCGGAATTTGGCAAATATCTGGCCATGAACCTTCCGGGCTGTGGCAATATAATAGGTGTGAGGCTGGATGACCTGAAGGAGATAGCCAGACAGATAGCCGACATAAATTGGAAGGAGTATCTGAAGCATGCGCCGGATGATACGCTGGAGGATGTGGTCATTCAGGGGCTTGTCCTTGGATTCGCACAGGGCAAGCTGGAGGAGATACTTGCATATGCCGATGAATTTGTTCCCAAGATAGACAACTGGTGGGTGTGTGACTCGTTCTGCAGTACATTTGTGGCGGCATCCATGTACCCGGAGATAGTGTGGGAATTCATCATGAAGTATATGGGAGATTCCGAGCTGAATCCTGCGTGGAGAAAGAAGGAGGAGGCAGAGATTCCAGAGGGACAGGGAGGCATCGCAGTAGGAACCTGGCAGGATATGTCCGATGACTTCAGACTCAGGTTCGTGGCTATCATGCTGAAGTGCTACTTTGTGAATGACAAGTATATCGACAAATGCCTTTATGCATTTGAACATATGCAGGGTGGCGGCTACTATGCAAAGGACGGTGTAGCCTTTGGCCTGGCGGAGAGCTATTTCGTGTTCCCGGACAAGACGATTGAGTACATAAAAGGTGCACAGTTTGACAGGCAGATTCTGGAGATGACGAAGAACAAGATAGAGAAGATATACAGGCTGCTGGAAGCGGATGTGAACAGGTTTGCGGAAGTTATAAATGAATATTAAAATTAAGAGAAGGACATTATATTTGCAGGAGGAATTCTTATGAGAAATTTGAATGCGGATATGGATGTCCTTTTTGCTTTGGCTGGGATCAATAATATTGAAAATGAGTTTATGGTGGCAATGGTGCTGGTGATTGTCTGTTTGGCGGCTGCGGTATGTCTGACCGTATGGATAAGAAAATACGTCAGGGGAAATGCCTCAGGCAGTCTGGAAGATAGTCAGGATGAGCGGGAGGACAGGGAGTATTCATCGGAGGATAACTACATCGATGGTGATGCTGTAGCCATTGCCATTGCTGGAGCTTTGGGAGGAACAGCAAATATTTACAGTCTGAGGAGCAGTGATACAAGACTTAGAGTTACGGTGAACAACGGGGCGCTGGTGGACAGGAGAAGACTGAAAGCCACAGGAGCTCTGGGAATACTGGCAAAGGGCAGGCAGGTGCAGGTATTCTATGAGGATCAGGTGGAAAGGATATGCCGAGAGCTTGGAAGATATATAGATGGACACAGGAAAGATAATATTGAACAGGAGGCTGAGATTGATTATGAAAGAGTGCTTAAGAAGGTGTATGTGCCTGTTGAAGGTGATGTTGTGCGCGTATCTGATATACATTGCCTACAGAACCTGGGAGACGGGAGTGTCGGCTTGTGTGCGATTCGAGCCACACGGGGAGAGATCAGAGCGCCGTTTGACTGCAAGGCTGGATATAGTAAAGCCGGAGAAGGTCAGATAGAGTGTACATCTGAGGAAGGATACGTGGTCAGGATATATCTGATATCAGAGATCGACACCGGATGGCAGAGGACACAGAGCTATGTAGATATAAGACTTACATGTGGTGATGGTGAGAAGGTGCGAAAAGGAAGGCTGCTTGCAGAGTATCCATATGAGACGCTTGCTGGCAGAGGCGAAACTGTATATGCTGTGCTGGAGGTACATTCCGATGAAAATGCTGATACAGGTCATTCTGGTGGCATAGATAAAGGATATCAGCTTAAGATAAACCGGAGAGAGAAAGTGAATTATGAATATGTGGCATGCGAGCTTGTCGTCTGAAAAGCTCACATGCCATTTATTTACGCTCTGGTTGCCCTGTCTATGATTCCAGCAAGGGTATCTATGACCATAGCGGCATCCTGATCTTTGTATTTCAGGAAAGTATAAGCACAGCCTTGTACGAACATTGACACCTCAACATTCTTTGCAAGGTCATCCCTGAATTCTGGACGGACGTCATATATCTTCTCCTTGATGAGGGCGTCGAGCTTGTTGGTCAGGACTCCGTAGCTTCTATTGTCATCAGGAAAGAGTATGGAGAACAAATGTCCCTGATTGATAAATGCATTGCACAACTGTCTGCTTGCTTCTGCCGGATTAGTAAGCATATATTCGGGATTTGGAATGTCACCGATGAGGGACAGAAGAGCATCATTTTCGAGGTATTCCGACAGATCATATATATCCTGAAAATGCAGATAGAAAGTCTGCTTGCTGATATTGGCCTTTTCTGTGAGTTCCTTCACTGTGATCTTCTCCACAGGTTTGGTGGCACGCAGTTCGATAAATGCGCTGAATAAGCTGTTGCGTGTACGCTGAATCCTTCTGTCCATAAAAGCTCCTTTCTGATCATACAAAAGCTGTACGCGGGTAATGATTATAAATGGCTGTAAGCGCCCTGATGATGCTCTATGCATTATAATATAGAATACAACAAAAGAAAGATATAGTCAAAAAAACGTATATACATATTAAATCTAATTGTCAATAATTGTCTGGAGTAAATTATTTTACTTTTATCAAAAAACGAATATTCATATAGCGGATGTGCAACGGTATACTGAAGGTAATTTACTACAGTCAAGAAATGACTGAGAGGGCTTGGGTGATGGAACTTGAATACTAACTTTGTATGGAGGAAAAGTTATGGATTTGTATGAGTTTTATTCGGGAAGGTGCTTTGATGCCTACAATGAGCTCGGCGCACACGTTGTGAAGGAGAACGTGGGCAAGAGCAGGAGGAAAGCAGTGAAAGGAGTGGACTTTGTGACGTATGCACCGAATGCGGAGTCGGTGACGGTTACAGGTGAGTTCAATTCATGGGGAGAGACTGCCATGGAGAGGTGCTACGACGGCAGCTTTTTCAAGTGTTTTGTGCCGGGGGCAAAGGCCGGACAGATGTATAAATATAAGATATACCAGAGAGATGGATATTGTGTGGATCACTGTGATCCGTATGGATTCGGCATGGAGCTGAGACCGGCATTTGCATCTATAATAAGAGATATGGATGAGTATACATTTGGCGATGCAAGATGGATGAGGACACGGAATGAGTGCAAGGGTGGTCCGCTCAATGTGTATGAGATGCACATGGGGTCATGGCACTGCAAACCGGTGTATGATGAGAATGGAAAACAGCTGACACCGGAAGAAGTCATTGAGACTGACCGAGTTGCTGAGGGCTGGTATACATACAGAGAGATAGCACCGATGCTTGTGGAATATCTGAAAGAGCAGGGCTACAATTATGTGGAGTTTATGCCGCTTTCGGAGCATCCATGTGATGAGTCATGGGGCTACCAGAATACCGGATTCTTCAGTCCGACGGCTAGATACGGAACGGCGGATGACCTGAAGTTCCTCATCGACACGCTTCACAAGAACGGCATAGGTGCCATCATGGACTATGTGCCTGTGCATTTTGCACTGGATGGATATGGACTTGCAAAGTATGACGGAACCAATCTGTATGAGCATCCGACCGATGATGTGGGCTACAGCGAGTGGGGTAGTAAGAATTTCATCCATTCCAAGGGAGAAGTTCAGACATTTCTCAAGAGTGCGGCGAATTACTGGCTCACAGAGTATCATTTTGATGGCCTAAGAATGGATGCCATCAGCAGGATAATCTACTGGATGGGCGACGAGTCTAGAGGTGTAAATGACAGGGCGGTTGAGTTTATAAAGGGGCTTAACCAGGGACTTAAGGACAGACACCCGTCATGTATTCTCTGCGCCGAGGATTCCACGGACTACAAGGGAACCACCAAGGAAGTCGGATACGGCGGACTGGGATTTGACTACAAATGGGATATGGGTTGGATGAATGACACATTGAATTTCTTCAGAACTCTGCCGTTTTGCAGAGGCGACCAGTATCACAAGCTGACATTCTCCATGATGTATTTTTATAATGAGAGATACATGCTGCCACTCTCGCATGACGAGGTTGTACATGGCAAGGCAACCATAGCCCAGAAGATGGCGGGATCATATGAAGAGAAATTCCCAAATGCAAAGGCGCTCTACGCCTACATGTATGCGCATCCGGGCAAGAAGCTTAACTTCATGGGTAACGAGATAGCCCAGCTAAGAGAGTGGGACGAGAAGCGTGAGCAGGACTGGGATATACTGAAATACCCGAACCACGATTCATTTAACAGATTTATAAAAGATTTGAATAAGCTCTATCTGAAAGAGCCTGCGCTGTCAGGGTGGGATGATGATCCTCACGGGTTTGACTGGATACTCTGTGGCAAAGAGCAGGATGTTGTATATATATTCCAGAGAGTTATTGAGGAAAATAAGATAGTAGTAGTCATGAACCTATCAGGAAATACATACAGGGATTATCATTTCAGATACGGCGAGGGCAATTCCATGAAAGTTCTCATGAACACGGACTGGAATAAATACGGTGGAAACACTAAAGACACCGTGAAGAGTATCAAGGGCGTATGCGGTGACTTCGGCTTTGATCTTCCGGCTCTGTCTGTAATGTATTTAAAGCCGGTGGATTAGTAAAAAGGAGAGATTATGATATTAGATGTAAGCAACCTTAGCCATGGATTTGGTGACAGGGCAATATTTGAAAATGTGTCATTCAGACTTCTGGCAGGTGAGCATATAGGGCTTGTCGGCGCAAATGGTGAAGGTAAATCAACCTTCATGAATATAGTGACGGGCAGTCTCATGCCGGATGAGGGTACAGTGACCTGGGCGAAGAATGTGAAGGTCGGATATCTGGATCAGCACACGGTCCTTGAGCCGGGCATGACCATAGGCGGAGTGCTGAGGGATGCGTTCTCCAGACTTTTCGATATGGAGAAGAGGATAAATGAGATATGTGACAAGCTGGCGGAGGTCACTGACGAGGATGAGATGAACACTCTTCTTGAGGAGATGGGACTTCTTCAGGATCTTCTGGACAGCCATGACTTCTATATAATAGATTCGAAGGTTGAGGAGGTTGCCAGAGCATTTGACCTGTTGCAGCTTGGACTGGACAAGGATGTAACTGAGCTGTCGGGCGGACAGAGAACCAAGGTTCTGCTGGCGAAGCTTCTGCTTGAAAAGCCGGAGATACTTCTGCTCGACGAGCCTACAAATTATCTTGATGCACACCATATAGAGTGGCTCAAGAGATACCTTCAGGAATACGAGAATGCGTTTATTCTTATATCCCATGACATTCCGTTCCTGAATTCAGTTGTAAATATCATATACCATATGGAGAATTGTCAGCTGGGCAGATATGTCGGCGATTATGACAAGTTCCAGGAGGTGTATGCGGTGAAGAAATCCCAGCTTGAGGCTGCGTACAGAAAGCAGCAGCAGGAGATATCTGAGCTGAAGGATTTTGTGGCGAGAAATAAAGCCCGGGTTGCCACAAGAAACATGGCTATGTCCAGACAGAAGAAACTTGACAAGATGGATGTCATTCAGCTTGAGCGTGAGAAACCGAAGCCTGAGTTCAACTTCAAGGAAGCGAGAACCTCTGGTAAGGTCATATTCGAGACTGATGATCTGGTGATAGGTTACAGCAAGGACAAGCCGCTTTCCAAACCGATGAATCTCCGCATGGAGCGCGGTGACAAGATAGCCATCACAGGAACGAATGGTATAGGAAAGACGACATTCCTGAAGAGTGTGCTTGGACTTATCCCGGCTATATCCGGCAAGGCGCAGCTTGGCGACTATCTGCACATTGGATACTTTGAGCAGGAGGTCAAGCCGAGTGAGAATACATGCCTGCAGGAAATCTGGGAGGAATTCCCGGGATATACCCAGTATGAGGTACGTGCGGCTCTTGCCAAATGCGGACTTACCACCAAGCATATCGAGAGCAAGGTGAAGGTCCTCTCGGGTGGCGAGCAGGCGAAGGTGAGACTTTGCAAGTTAATCAACACTGATACAAATGTGCTTCTGCTTGACGAGCCGACAAACCATCTTGACGTTGATGCCAAGGATGAATTGAAGCGTGCTCTTTCCGAGTATAAGGGGTCTATACTTCTGGTATGTCATGAGCCTGAATTTTATGATGGTCTTGTGACAGACGTGTGGAATCTGGAGCAGTACACGCTGCTCCAGTGATCAGATATTATAAAATTGTCAGGTTCAAATAGATTTTTTGAACCTGGCAATTTTTTAGCGTAAATTTGACTAATCGAAATTCCTATATTATTCTATATAGGACAGTTTAATATGGTAAAGTGCTAAAGATAAATGCGCACTCAGCGCAGAAATAGATACATCTGCTCAAAAAGTACTGTATAATCGTACGGATATAGACGCAGGTGAAAAATAATATTAGGATGGAGATGTTAGATGAATATACTTGAGAGTTTAAAGGATAAATTACTTGTTGCAGACGGGGCATTTGGAACCTGTTATTTGGGAATGTACGGAGAGCAGGGAACTGTCGCTCCTGAGCTTGCAAACATGCGCCACCCGGAGCGGGTGCTTGAAATCCATAAAGAGTATGTGAAGGCGGGAGCCGGGCTTATAAGGACAAATACATTTGCGGCAAATACAGCGAGCCTTGATGCTGACACGGATTATGTCATTTCAAATGTGCGTGCGGCGGTAAAGCTTGCGAAGCAGGCTGCGGAAGAAGATGTGGAAGCAGCAGATTGTGTCAGGACGAGTGATGCAGTTGTGACAGAAGCCGATGAATCTGGAACATATCGAAAAAAGGTGTCCGTTGCTGGAGATATAGGTCCGATACCTGCGGATGCTGGTCTCACACTGAATGAAAGGGTGTCACAGTACAAGCTGCTGGGTGAGGCGATGCAGGACATGGGAGTGGATATCATCTGGTTTGAGACATTTCCTGAGTTCAATGTGCTCGAGCCTGTGGTGAAGCACCTGAAGGCAAGAAAGGACACGCCGGTCATGGTGTCGTTCTGCGTGAACCAGTTTGGGTACAGCAACTGTGGATTTTCGGCAAGGGCATTGCTCTCCCAGGTGGCAGGAAATCAGTACGTGGACTGTGTTGGATTCAACTGCGGAGTTGGTCCGTACCATATGCTTCAGCTTCTGAAAAAGCTGGATATAGACTGCGGAAAGCCTGTATCAGTCATGCCGAATGCGGGATACCCGAAGTTTACACAGAGCAGACTGGTGTTCAATGACAACAAAGAGGGATTCATAGATAAGATCCAGGACATAGCGGCGCTTGGTGCAGATATCATAGGAGGATGCTGCGGAACAAATCCTGAATACATACATCAGATCATGGAGCGGGTGAAAACCGGAGATATTGCAAAGGCTGCTAAGGTTCATGTGGAAAAGGTACAGGCTGACAGTGCTGTAAAGGACAATTTCCTCAAAGGACGTCTGGAGCGTGGCGGGGCAGCCACAAAAAATGCCGACGGACACAAGCACAAGCTGATTGCTGTGGAGCTGGCACCTCCGGTGGATGTCAACGATCAGAAGCTGCTTGATGCAGCCCATATACTTAAGCAGTCACATGTGGATGTGGTGACATTCCCTGATTCGCCATCGGGAAGAACCAGAGCGGATTCCATACTCATGGCGGAGAAAGTGCATAAGGAGACAGGACTTAGGGTCATGCCGCATCTGTGCTGCCGTGATAAGAATGCCATAGCCATAAGGGGAAGCGTGCTCGGTGCACAGCTTAATGGCATAAAGGATTTCCTTGTCATAACAGGTGATCCGGTTCCGGTCATGTTCAGACAGACGACCAGGAGCGTGTTCAACTTTGATTCAGTCGGAATGATGAAGCTGCTGCAGTCTATGAACGAAGAGGTGTTCAGCGGGGATAAGATCACCTACGGCGGAGCGATCAACCAGAACAGACTTAACACAAAGTTTGAGATAGACAGAATAAAGAGAAAGATGGAAGCCGGGTCTGAATTCTTTCTGACACAGCCGGTGTTCTCCAGAGAGCAGGCACAGATCCTCAGAGACATGAAGGCTGAGACCGGCGCGACAATACTTGTGGGAATCATGCCGCTTGTCAGCAGGAGAAATGCCTTGTTCATGAAAAATGAGATGGCGGGCATAGAGATCCCGGACGAGATTATAGAGAGATACAGTGGAAATGCCACAAGGCAGGAAGGCGAGGAGTGCGGCATACAGATCGCCAGAGATATACTTGAGTACACTTCGGATTTTGCAGATGGATATTACTTCTCGTTCCCATTCAACAGAGTACATATGCTGGCACATATCGTTGACTAAAATGTGAGTCAAGGTTATTATGGAATAAGCGGTGTTGCCGGGGAAAACAGGGATTCTGGAGCAGCGCTATATAGGAGAGGCGCTGTTATATATACAGTAGATAAAATACAGGATGCGCGGGTGCGCAGAAAGGAACAGACATGGATTACAATAGTTTAAGTCTTAAGATGCATGAGGAGCACAAGGGTAAGGTAGAGGTAGTGTCCAAGGTGGCAGTGAAGAACAGAGACGATCTGAGCACAGCTTACACACCGGGCGTTGCAGAGCCTTGCAGAAAGATCCGTGACAATAAGGCTGACGTATACAAATATACATGCAAGGGCAACATGGTTGCCGTGGTATCAGACGGAACAGCGGTTCTCGGCCTGGGAGATATAGGACCTGAGGCAGCTATACCTGTAATGGAAGGAAAGTCCATACTCTTCAAGGAGTTCGGCGGAGTTGACGCATTCCCTATCTGCCTTGACACAAAGGATGTGGATGAGATTGTTGAGACAGTAAAGCGCATTGCACCTGTATTTGGCGGAATCAATCTGGAGGATATATCAGCTCCAAGATGCTTCGAGATAGAGAAAAGACTTAAGGAAGAACTTGACATTCCTGTATTCCATGACGATCAGCATGGTACAGCTATCGTTGTGTCAGCAGGACTCATCAATGCGTTAAAGCTTGTCGGCAAGCCGTTTGACGAGGCAAATGTGGTTATCAACGGAGCGGGTTCTGCAGGTATATCAATATGTAAGCTTCTGCTTCAGCTCGGTATAGGCAATGTGGTTCTTGTGGACAGGCAGGGTGCTCTGTGTCCTGGACAGGACTGGATGAATCCGGCACAGGCAGAGATGGCAGAGATTACAAACAAGGACAGACAGACAGGTTCTCTTGCCGAGATAATGAAGGGTAAGGATGTATTTGTCGGAGTTTCAGCTCCAAATATCGTGACAGCAGAGATGGTTGCATCTATGGCAGCAGATCCTATAGTATTTGCCATGGCAAACCCTACACCTGAGATCATGCCTGAGGAAGCGGCAAAGGGCGGAGTAAGAGTAATGGCGACGGGCCGTTCGGATTATCCAAACCAGATTAATAACGTTCTAGTATTCCCGGGAATATTCAGAGGTGCCTTGGACGCCAAGGCAACAGGCATAACTGAAGAGATGAAGATGGCAGCAGCCAAGGCTATCGCATCCATTGTAACAGATGATGAGCTCAAGGAGGATTACATCATTCCTGGAGCATTTGACGAGAGAGTTGCTAAGGTGGTTGCCAAGGCTGTAGCTGACGAGGCAATAAAGCTTGGAATTACAAAATAAGAATAAAAATAAAGTTTTTCGAAATATTTAGTAAATAAGTGTACTAAAAATCGCATCTTATGTGGAAAGTCCGCATGGGATGCGGTTTTTTATTTTGCGATTTTATTGTAAAGTAATATTGTTGTCCGCGGGGACGGATAGGGAGGAGAAAAAATTGAACAGTGTTATTATTGGGCAGAGAATAAAGGATGCCCGCAAGTCTATGAACCTCACACAGAAGGAGCTGGGGTATCTTATCTATGCAGATGGCAAATATATAAGCCGTCTTGAAAATGGCGGAAGTCTGCCGAGCCTGAAGCGGCTGGTGCTGTTGTCGAGGGTGCTTAACCGCACATGTGATTATTTCATATGGGATATCGATGTGATGGAGGAGGATGTGACTCCGAGGGAGGAAATCGTTATCCGGGATGAACAGGAGCGGAAGCTTCTGCAGCTTTGGAGGGAGATATGCTGAAGATTGCTGTGTACAGTGAGGAGAAAGTAATGAGCCCGTTGTTGCAGGAGTACATGGGTATATGGCAGAGAGATGCGGGATGTGTGTGCGCTGTGAGATATTATGACAATGTGCATGCGATCATGGTCGACATGGATCTTGAAGGAATTTACGATGTAGTGGTGGTGTATCGTTCCTGGGATGTGGCCGATGTCTTGAAAAAAGACCGCAGGGTAGGTAGTCTCGTGATGATAGCAGCAGGAATAAACCGGAGATTGTATGATATCCAACCGTGTTATATTCTGTATGAACCTGTTAATGCGGCAAATTTCAAAAAGGTGATGACGATGGCGGTTGAGGGGAGCCGGGATGAGAGAAGATTCACATTTGTATCCGGAAGGGTGAGATACAGTGTAGATACCCGGAGCATAATGTATTTTGAAAGCGAACTGCGTCGCATAAATCTGGTCACAACGGAACAAAAATATGTTTTTTATGGAAGTATTGGCGAGATGGAAAAACGCATGAAGGTGGGCTACGGGGGATTTATCAGACCACATGAATCCTATCTTGTAAATCCGGATCATGTGAGCAGATGCACGGCTCATGAAATGATACTGACAAATGGTAAAAGTATACACATCAGCGCAACAAGACGCGCTGATGTGAAAAGATACTACAGTGAACTGATCAATTGCTAGTTGTTAGAAGATCAAATATATCTGAGTAATTCTATGTTCAGTCTGCCCTTCCGGGTTGCGCTGCCTGTCTCGACAAATTCATATTTGCCATATCCACGTATTGAAAATACGTCGCCCGGTTTTAACTGGTAGCTGCTGTTTTCGTACAACCTGTTGTTTAGTGAAAATTTCTTTTCCCTGAACAACAGGGATGTGCTGCTTCTTGAAAGGCCTGTTATTGTGGCGGTCACTGCGTCCGCTCTTGCAGATGCCGCGATTATGTGCAGAGGTTCCTTTTTTATCTGTATCTCATCAGTATCCTGGGTGCTGCAAAAAGTACATTTTACATTTGTGTGCCTTATCTTTGTCAGATTTTCTGCGATATAATCGGCAACAGTGTCCACACAGAATATATAGGCATTGTTGTGCTTGCCAGAATGAGTGGATTCGGTGACCAGTATATCGCCCACCATCTCCCTCTCAATGCCAAGATTCATAAGTGCCCCAAGGAAATCCCTGTGGTTCAGATCGTCTGAGAATTTGTCCGAAACAGCGGAAACCTTCATGGTGCAGATGGGAAAAGCCGGTGCGTAGCCGCAGTCGGCTTCATTTCCAAAGGCGATCATAACGCGGTCGCAGGATTCCCTGCCTCCAAAGATGGTATATCCTGCAAATGACAACTGTTCAAGATTACTGTAAAATACTTCCATGTCTGCAGCACTCAGAAAATTAGTATATGTATATCTGTTCTGGCGGAAGGCGGCATTTGCCAGATCCTTTAACCGCCCCTTTAGAATATCGTTTTCATTCATAGCATGTCCTCCGAGATCATTGACTTCTTACTATTATATTACAACACTCCGATCTTCGCCAACAGTCAAACGAATTTGACAGCTTTGCACGATAATCTGAAATTTATTGTTGCGAAAAGTGATCATAATGAACAATAAACCGTTCAAACGTGAAAAAAACAATCATTTTGCATTCAAAAATCTTCTAAAAACTATTGAAATGCGCAACTGTTGATAAATTACCACAAAAAAAAGCCTTCGTTTTATAAATTTTTGCGTATTTACAATTTCAAAGTGTTTTGATAGTATATGGGCATAACAAGGAGATGAGTTGTGATCAACAAGCCTTCTGGTTATAAAAAAGACAATCACTTATATTTTGATAGACGGAGGGTTCCCTTAGCACGAAATTCGTAGAAATCCCTTTATACGATGTAATGTAACCCCATAACCCCAAACCCCAAAACATAGGAATCCTCCACTCCCCCCTTCTTAACAGCCTGTCGCATAAGCGACGGGCTGTTTTTATGTTCTGAAAAACAGGGGGATTTAGAGTTTCATATTGGATGCGCTTATGGCGTTACCGAGTTCTGTGAGACTTTCCACGAAGGCTGCGTATTTGCATATGTCAGTCATCTTAGATTTTCTTTTGCTATTTCCGAGAATGCTATAGATATAATCTCTTGACTGTTCGATTATATATGTTGGCGTTGTGTCGTGCTCGTTGTTGAATAACATGGATTTGAAGTTCTGAAAAAAAGAATAAATTTCATAATCTATAGAATTGTCATTCCGCTGCATGTATTCGAGAAGCATATCGATATAGCGCAAAGCTGAGTGTACGTACAGGATAGAGTTTTCGTTTATGTACAGTACGGTTTCCGGCACAAAGAAAGATGGATGTGCGAAACCTTTTATGCTGTGCAGGGCTTCCATTTTCTGGGTGGCTGACTGGTTGAACGAGTAACGGTTTTTGTATTGTTCAATGATAGAGAGCGTGTCCGCTGAATTATTTTTTGCTATTACGCGCCGTCTCTCGTTGATGTACAGTTTTAACTCCAATAGAAGAAAATATATATCCGGGGATGAAAAACGCTGCGAGTTTTTGATATACGGAAATGAACCTGTCATTCTTCTGAAAAATGAGTCTGCTGTGGCATAATTGTTTATTATGCTGATGGCTGCATCTACATTGAAATTCTGGACAAATTCCCTGGTTGCGGGCTGATACACTGTCTCGTTGTCAATGCGGGATACATAGGAACTAAGAAAGATTATCTTCTCTTCTGCGGTGAGTTCGTATCCGTTGAGGTTACAATAATTGATGGCGGAACAGGGGGCATCGGTTTGTGTTTCGGCATTGTTTAAGTCTGTCATAATGATCTCCTTTGTTTTTGTATGGATAAAAATGTAGCACTTTAACGCGATAAGTGGTAGGATATTTATGGATACAAAATTGTACAATATGTATAAATGTATACAATGGAGGAGAGAGATGAATAGAAGGAGAACAAAAAAGGGGGCGTCGGATTCTACAGAAATGGTAGATACGATAGGCTTCAATATGCGGGATATCCGCAAAAACAGCAGATCTTCGAAGTATACGGTAAAGTATATGGTTGCGGAGATAAATGAGCTCCTGCCGGAGAATCATAAGATAACAGAAGGGATATATTACAAGTGGGAGAATGAGGAGAGGCTTCCGACAGCGCGGCACATTCCGGCTATAGCTAGTGTTCTCGGTGTGTCTGAGACTGCACTTTTTCACTGGCAGGGTATGAAGAATGGAACTGTCAACAGTAAATATAGTCAACTGGTTGAGAGCGTTAAAGCACTTGGAGATGACAAGACGGCTGATATAGCCTGGCTTGCATCGGGTTGGTCAGGTGACCTTAAAGCTCTGGTTGAATTTGACATGCTGTATGCAAGTCTGCCTGCGGAGGACAGACGGGATGTGGCATCTCTTGGAATAAGATTATATGATGTGTGCAGGAAAGAGGGCAGACTGAATCCGGATGTGCCATCTGTGGATTTCTCTTATTTGCAGCAGGCTCTCAGGGATCTGTGGGCATCAAAGTAAGATATAATTGCACAAATAAAAAAAATATCTTTGTCCTTTTTGACAAAATATCCAACTTGACATGGTAAAAATCAAAAAAATCTTGACTTGTGCACAAAAAAAGCTATGATAATATCAAGGGCAACCGATTGCGCATGGAGTGTTGCGCAAATGCGGTGATATGTGCTGAACAAAAGGAGACTTGAACATGGAGACAAAAGAGTCAGGCCAGAAGATGACCATTTCTGATGTGGCTGAGGCGTTAAATATATCTAAGACTACAGTATCGAGAGCGATTTCCGGAAAGGGAAGGATCGGTGCCGAGACAAGGCGGAGAGTTCTCGAGTATATAGAGGAGCATAATTATAAGCCAAGCGTTATAGCGAAGGGGCTGGCACAGTCAAAATCCTATAATATAGGATGGGTCATGCCGAGCGACTACAGCGTGGTGGATCTGCCGTTCTTTCAGAAGTGCCTGATGGGATTGCTGGAGATGGCTGCGCCAGTGGATTATGATGTGCTTGTGTGTACAGTGTCACCGGATGATATGAGCCAGCTGGAGAGAATTGTTGAGAATCATAAGGTGGATGGGGTTGTACTTGGAAGAACTCTTGTGAATGATGCCCCGGCAGAATATCTCAAGGAAAAAAAGATACCATTTGTTGTGGTTGGAAGTATGGATGATGACAATGTTGTCCAGGTTGATCATGATCACAGAAGTGCATGCCGTGAGCTTACATCTATACTGCTTGCCAAAGGAATGACTAAGGTAGCCCTCATGGGTGGCAATAAGAATCATGTGGTAACCCTCAACAGGTATAGAGGATATCTTGATGCGATGGAGGATATGGAGGTACCGGTAGATAACAGCCTGGTATACTTTGATATAGATAATTCCGTATTATGTGAACATGCCATTGAAGAGATAATGAAGCAGAAAGCAGAATGCATACTGTGTATGGATGATGGAATATGCCAGAATGTACTTAATATACTGGATAAGAAGGGCATAAAGGTGCCAACTGATGTGAGAGTTGCGTCATTCTACAACAGCTCACTTCTGAACAATTACCAGCCTGCGATCACATCGCTCCAGTTTGATCCGCGTGAGCTTGGAATGGTGGCATGTAAACTGCTGGTGGATTTTATAGAGGGCAACGAAGTTAAGAAGAAGACACATCTGGGTTATGAACTCAGATTAAAAGAGTCAACGAAGTAATTCATAGTTATATATCCTTCCTAGAGGGGCGTCAGTGTTTGGCTGACGCCCTGTTTTTATGTGAAAAGGGCCAGAATATGCGCAATATGCGCAAAAAATGATGCGCGACGGGCATGAAAATACACCATAGAATATTGCTGTTATAGCAATATTCTATGGTGTAACAAAGAGGAAAGTAATGAAAAAACGGCCTAAATGAGTGTAATAATGGCTAGAAAAGGAAATGAAACATGAAAATCTCACATATGGGATTGCGGATGATTAACAAATATTACCATATATAGTGTGCAACGCAAACGGGTGCGCAAAATATAACGAACATGGAAACGTTTCCGAATGAAGCGGCTTGTGCAAAATGTATATTTTTTTATTTTAAAAGTTATATGAATTAGTAGTTGACAACAATAAACAGAACTGATAATATATAACCATAAAGAACAACCGATTGCGCACGGGAAACAATAAGGGCAACTAATTTTCTTATTATTTATTTAAAGAGGAGGACATAAGAATGAGAAAGAAAGTTTTATCATTAACACTTGTTGCTGCGATGATGGCAGGATGCCTTGCGGGATGTGGCAACGCAGATTCAAAGGACGAAGGAACAACAGCAGCTGCTGGCGACAGCACAACACAGGCTGCAGCATCAGATGATGCGATTCAGAACTTAATTGATGCAACAACAGGAACTGTAGATCTTTCGGTATGGGCTTCTGAGGAAGATCAGGATCTCACAACACAGGTTATTGAAGAATTCAAGAAAAAGTATTCAGATGTTGACTTCAACATCACACTCGGAGCCGAGTCAGAGTCAAAGACAAAGGATGATATCCTGGTAGACGTTGAGGCTGCTCCTGATGTATTCGCATTTGCTGATGATCAGATCAATGAGCTGGTTAAGGCTGGAGCACTTCAGCCGGTACAGGCTACATATACTTTTGATGTTGCAAACGAGAATGTGGCAGCTTCTGTTGAGGCAGCTTCTGTTGATGGAACATTATATGCATATCCAATGACAGCAGATAACGGATACTTCATGTTCTATGATTCATCAGTATTCACAGAGGATGATGTTCAGTCACTGGATGCTATGATCGAGGCAGCAAAGAAGGCAAACAAGAAGATCGCTATGAACGTATCAGATGCCTGGTATGTATACTCATTCTTCCAGGGAGCAGGTCTTGACCTTACTCTTAACGATGACGGACTTACAAATACATGTACTTGGAATCAGGCAGGCGGTACAGACGTAGCTCAGGCAATCCTTGATCTCTTCAAGACTGGCGTATTTGTAGATATGGATGATCCTACACAGGCAACAGCAATCGCTGAGGGTACGATCTGTGCAGCAGTTAACGGAACATGGAGAGCAGCAGACGCTCAGGCAGCATGGGGCGAGAACTATGCAGCAGCTAAGCTCCCTACATACACAGTTGCAGGCAAGCAGGTTCAGATGGCTTCATTCTCAGGATGCAAGCTTGTAGGTGTAAACCCACATTCAAAGAACGTAGGCTGGTCAATGCTTCTTGCTGAGTATCTTACATCAGAGGATACACAGGTTACAAGATTTAAGCAGAGAGGCCTTGGTCCTTCAAACATCAACGCTTCAGAGTCAGAAGAAGTTAAGGCTGATCCAGCTATATCAGCTCTTGCAGCTCAGGCAGCATATGCAACACCACAGCGTGTAGGCGGCAACTACTGGACACCAGCTGAGACACTTGGTTCAATCCTTGCCCAGGGCAATCCAGACGGAACAGATCTTCAGAAGCTTCTCGACAACGCTGTAGAAGGAATTGAGGCACCTGTATCACAGGAGTAATTTTAAATAAGAAGTACTTTGAATAATATTTATAAGTTATAATGAGAATGCCTCATATGTCATTCGTGGCATATGGGGCATTTAAAAAAGAGAGGAGCTTTTTCATGAAGAAAATATCAGGATTCTTTAAAGCCATAGGAAGATATTTCAAGAATTTTGGTGTTGCTTTTGCAAAAGGTGATATATGGGTTAAGCTCTCAGCGGTTATCATGGGTGCAGGTTACTTCGCAAGAAAGCAGATCGTCAATGGTTTGATCATGCTCATCGTTGAGGCTGCGTTTGTGTTGATGTGCGTAGGCTATGCGGCACCAAACCTTGCCAAATTTGGAACTCTTGGAACTGTAAAGTTTGAGCAGGTATTTGATCCACTCACCATGCAGACAACCACTAATAATTACGACAATTCTTTCCAGATCCTTCTCAATTCGGTGGTTGCGTTGTTCATCATTCTTATATTCGTGCTTTTCTACATTCACAATATCAAGACAGTGTACAAGCTTCAGCAGATGAAGGAAAAAGGAAAACATATAAATACATTCAAGGAAGATATGAAGGCACTCTTCAACGAGAAGTTCCACATAACACTTCTCACACTTCCGACGATTGGTGTAGTCATAATGAATATTCTGCCGATACTTATTCTTATAGCGGTGGCATTTACCAATTATGACCAGCAGCACCTTCCACCAAACTCACTGTTTACATGGGTGGGCTTCAAGAACTTCGCAAGCCTGTTCTCAAACAGCATGACAGTCACATTTGGATATTCATTCAGAAAGGTTCTTGGCTGGACACTTGTATGGGCGGTCATGGCAACATTTACCACATTCATAGGCGGTATCCTTCTTGCCAAGGCGATCAATTCCAAGACAACCAAGCTGCCAAAGATGTGGAGAACACTTTTCATCATATCAATAGCAGTTCCGCAGTTCGTAACACTGCTTTTGGTTAGAAACTTCTTCGCTGATTCCGGTATTGTGAACACTATCTGCTCAAATATTGGTATCACAGACATGCTTAAGCATGTAGGACTTGTCGGTGAACATCTTACATATATACCGTTCCTGACTGATCCTCACTGGGCAAAGGTAATGATCATTCTCATCAATATCTGGGTCGGTGTTCCATACCAGATGCTGATCGCAACAGGTGTTCTGATGAATATACCTACAGATCAGATCGAGAGTGCAAAGATTGATGGAGCAACAAATTTCCAGGTGTTCTGGAAGATCACAATGCCATATATCCTGTTCATTCAGGGCCCGGCACTTATAACAGACTTTGTAAAGAATATCAACAACTTCAACGTAATCTACCTGCTCACACAGGATGTATTCGTCACACAGAATCAGGCGCTTGCCAATTCGCATGCAAAGGAAGTTGACCTTCTTGTTACATGGTTGTTCAGACTTACAAATGAATACTACGACTACAAGATGGCATCTGTTATCGGTATCATAGTATTTATCATATGTGCAGCATTTACACTTATATCATTCTCAAGAATGATCTCAGGAGATAAAGAGGAGGAGTACCAGTAATGAAGAAAACAATAGGTTCGATCGTTAAACATATCGTATTACTTGTCCTCGCAGTTATCTGGCTGGTTCCGATCATCTGGCTGGTTGTCACCTCATTCAGCGGATATAAGGGAATCAACACAGCGCATTTCTTCCCAACTAGCTGGTCTATGGACAACTTTGTTCAGCTGCTCACAAGACCTGACTCGGTTGTGCAGTATGTGTCATGGTTCAAGAATACACTTATCATTGCAGTATTTACATGTATCATCTCTACTATATTTGTAATTATGGTCAGCTATGCGATGAGTTGTATGAGATTCAACGGCAGAAAACAGATCATGAGTGCGTCGCTGATACTCAACATGTTCCCTGGCCCACTTCTCATGATAGCAATTTACTTTATCCTGAAGATGCTGGGACTTACAAACAGCCATTTCGGTATGATCATAGTTTACTCAGCGGGATCGGGACTTGGATTCCTCATCATGAAGGGATTCATGGACACAATACCAATGTCACTTAAGGAGGCTGCCAGACTTGAGGGCGCTTCGGAGGCAAAGATATTTACGAAGGTAATTCTTCCTCTGTGTAAGCCAATAGTAGTGTATCAGGTAATCAGTTCTTTCCTTATACCTTGGGGCGATTTTGTATTCGCAAAGCTTATGCTCAACTCAGGAGTTTCGAAGGACTGGACAGTAGCTATAGGTCTTTACAATATGCTTGAAAAATCACTTGTCAACAAATACTTCTCAGTATTCTGTGCCGGCGGTATCGTGGTAGCTATCCCTATCTCAATACTGTTCGTCATCATGCAGAAGTACTATGTAGAGGGTGTAACTGGCGGTTCTGTAAAGGGTTAAGGCGGACGGACGCCGCTGTGGCTGAGACCGGCAGAATTTACAGGCGGCGGTCTGAGAGAAATGAGAAAATTTATTTTGGGCAGGTGTCTGCGTACCGGATGGACCACATATGGATGGTGGTGTGGATGCCTGCTATAATTAGCCCTAAAATAGGGCAGACAGGATGAAAAATGAGGATATTGTCGCTTATTTGGGGACAATTATCTTTAGATCAAAAGGTTACAACATATACGAAATAGGAGATTTAAGATATGGAGAATACATTTATTGTAAACATTATCCATCGTCCTGAGATGGTTCCTGAGTATGCCGAGAAGGTTACAGGCCATGGTCAGGCAGAGGATATCGGAAGAAAAGCTCTCCTCACAGAGTCACTGGACATATTCAAGTTCCAGCAGGAGACAGCTCACAAGAACGGACTCAAGACTACTATTCAGATGACATATGCCAGTCTTTTCAATGAGGAGGCTGTGTCACTGGCAAAGGAGCACCACGAGAAGTACGGAGATGAGATAGCACTCTCTCTTCTTGGGCTTCCTTGCACAGAGTTCAGAGAGAAGTACAAGACCAAGGATTTCTGTATCTGGATGTTCTCAATGGAGGACAAGAAGAATATCGTTGATGACGTATTTGGAAAGTTCCATGATATATTTGGCTTCTACCCTGAATCAACTGGTTCATACTACATGGACGCAGAGCTCACAAACTACATTAAGGAGAAGTACCCATCAGTTAAGTGTGCAGTTGCAACATGCTGGGAGGAGGGTCCTAAGGCTTACCACACATGTAACAACTCATGGTACACACTGTTCGATGGCGGCCCATGGAATCCGTGGATACCTTCAAAGCAGAACACACATGCACCTGCAGCAAATGAGGCTGAGGACAGCGGAATCGTTGCCATCCCGCATCTTTCAAGAGATCTGCTGGCATGCTATGATGGAAATGGTTCTAACTTTGGTACACATCCACAGAACGTTCTCCGTGGAATGATCTATGACAGCAAGACATGGGAGTACCCATATCTGTACAACCTTATCGACCAGTATCGTCATCTGGCTAAGTTCAACAATGGATATTCATACAACATGATGTTCGTTGGACCAGGCTGGCTGAACAAGATGGGACGCTGGGAGGCTCCATACGAGCTGCTCAAGAAGAGCTACGAGGATGGAATGAAGTATTATGGCGACCTGAAGAAGGAAGGCAAATGTATCGACATGACAATGGCTGAATTTGCTGACTTCTACAGAGAGAACAAGACATACGAGGAGCCTGAGTGTGCTCTTTGGAAGGATATACTGTACGGATCAGACAAGCAGATATTCTGGTACTGCGATCCATACATGAGAGCCCAGATCAACATGGATCAGGGCGGTGCGATCGTTGACCTCAGACCATACGCTGCAAAGCTCAACTGGCCTGTAGGTATCGGAACTCCACATGTTCAGGATGCTTCATATCCATTCCTGATCCAGGAGAAGTACAGAGCAGGATATTTCACACACTATGCTGGAGAGGGTACTGTAAGAAGTGCCAAGATCAGCTACAAGGGTGAGGAGGTCGACCTCTGTCTGTGCAGAACAAAGGCAACATTCTCGCAGGAGGAAAGCACAAGAATCCTTACACTTGACCCAGTGGATATCGAGTTCTACGATCTGACAGTTAAACTTCAGACAAAGATATATTTTGAGGAGGGTTCATCCAAGATAAGACATGAAAGAACTATCCTCGAGATGAGCAACCCTGATGCAGAGGTTGAGATCAATGAGTACATGGTGGCATGCTACGGTACAACAGAGTACCCAGAGGACATGACAGGAATCACTCTCACAGCAAAGAATGCTTCAGAGAGCAAGTCACTCACATATGAGTACAGGTGCAGAGAAGAGGATCTCGCAGGCGCCGATGAGGTGTCAGCAGTTATACCTGCGATCGAGACAAAGGCTGCCATGGGAGCATCTGGCAGCGATGCAACAGGATATTTCAAAGAGGGATATGCGTTCTCGCCAATGTTCACTCTCGGGTTTACAAAGACACTTAAGGATAAGGAGGTATTTTCAACATGGCTCAGTCTGGAAAAGGCAAATTAAATTACAGATGTCCAATGTGTTTTATGAGAGATCTGGATATAGATATGTTCTATGATAAGGACAAGAAGGAATACTACTGTATCCGTTGTCAGTATGTTGGACCAGAGGAGGACGTTCTGGCAAAGAACGAGCTCATCAGAATAAAATATGGAAGAATGTATGACAGGATTACATTTGACGACTAGGTGACAGATGTCATCTTGATAGAAGGCCGCCGACAGATGAAGATGAACTGGTACATCAGGGGTATGCAGAACATTTTTCTTCGGCGGCTGTTCTTGGTTATAACAGGCAGTAAAATAAATGCAGGTGAAGGAGACAAAAATATGGCAGATTATATAAAGGGCGTGGATCTCTCCGCTGTTGCCGAGGCTGAAGAGCTGGGTGCGAAATATTATGACAATGGTGTGCAGGGAGATATATTTGACATACTTAAGAACTATGGTGTGAATTCTGTGAGACTTCGTCTGTGGAATGATCCGTACACGGAGGACGGCGTACCTTATGGTGCGGGCACAAATGACCTTGAGGTATACAAGAAACTCGCGAAGCGCGCTATGGATCATGGAATGAGCATTCTGCTTGATTATCACTACAGTGATTTCTGGGCTGACCCGGGCAAGCAGAGGGTGCCCAAGGCGTGGAGAGGCATGGATGCGGATCAGCTTGAGCAGGCTGTGTACGACTACACAAGGGAGACTCTTTTAGAGATGAAAGATGCGGGCGTTCTCCCTCAGCTTGTTCAGGTTGGAAACGAGCTTACAAACGGACTGATGTGGCCGCTTGGGCAGAAACCAGAATATGACAATATCGCGAAGTTTGTGAGCGCAGGAATAAGGGCGGTCAGATCGGTTGGCTCTGATATTCCGGTCATGATACATCTCGACAATGGTGGCAACAATCCTATGTATGTGGACTGGTTTGACCACTACATGGAAAGAGGAGAAAATTTTGATATAATTGGAATGTCGTATTATCCGTTCTGGCATGGAACCATGAAGGATCTGGAGGCAAATATGCGGGATATGGCGGATAGATATGGCAAAAAGATAGTTATTGCTGAGGTTTCCATGGGATTTACCATGGAGGACTATGCTGACTATGAGAAACTGGGGCCTGACGATAGAAAGGGCTATGCCACAAAACCTTCACTGGTGGAGAATCTTGACTACTCTATGACACCTGAGGGACAGGCGGAATTTATGAACGACATAATGAAACTGATAGATGATGTTCCTGGTGGTGATGGCTTTTATTATTGGGAGGCAGGCTGGATACCAGTACCGGGAAGCGGCTGGGCTACGGAAGGTGCTCTGTCATATATAGAGGAGTCTGGACCATGCGGAAATGAATGGGCAAATCAGGCACTTTTTGATTATGACGGACATGCTCTGCCGGCACTTAAGACTATACGTGATTACAAGCCGCTGCACAGCGACTATCCACTTAAGTGAATTATGGGGACGGAGGTGTCTGTCCCCTCCGTCCCCGTGGTTTCTGATAGTAAAGTACATATTTTTGATACATTTGGATATGTTTTGGTTGGGCGGGTCTGTGTATAATATATACAGATGCGCCCTTTTAATATATTTGGCAAATTTACAGATGGGGGACAGGACGGGTTGTTCTGATTGATCAGGAGGTAAGGTATGAAAAAAGTAGCATTGTTCATGGATGGCTGGAAGAGGTATTTCACCTACGCCTGGCCGCTGGGATTTATGCAGAAGATAAAGGAGGCCAGGGCTGATGTGAATTTGTACATATTCAACAGCAATGGCAATTGGAACAGGGACGACGGTTACAGCTATGGAGAATACAATATATATAATCTGCCGGAGCTGACAGACTTTGATGGGATCATAATATCTGTCAACAATATCAAATATCCGGAAGTCACGGCGGAACTGCTGGACAGGATAAGGAAGAGCGGAGTTCCGGCTATAAGCCTCGAGACTGCTTTTGACGGTCTGCATTTTGTGGGTATAGACAATTATGATGCCATGTATGACATGACTCGGCATATGATAGAGAAACACGGTGCGAAGAAGGTGTGGTATCTTGCCGGACCGAAGGACAACTATGAGGCTCAGGAGAGATGCCGGGCATTCAGGGACTGTATGGATGAATATGGCCTGACTGTGGATGATGAGGATGTCCTGTTTGGAGATTTTGGTTTCAATGACGGTGTGACGGGCTTTGAGGAGCTGCTCAGAGCACATGGACATACGTGTATAAAACACGAGAAGGATGGACCTGATTACGGCGGCCCTGCGGAGGTGTACGGTGAGATAACCAGTGGCAGTTTTGCGGATTCTGCTCCGAATGCCGAGGCTTCGAATAATGATGAGATGGATGATAGAAGGCTGGAAGAACGGGAGATAGTGAAGAAGATCCTTCCAGATGCAATAATCTGTGCAAATGACAACCTGGCTGTGGGTGTGTGCAACAGAGCTGAAGCACTTGGACTTTCAGTGCCAAAGGATTTTAAGGTTACAGGATTCGACAACTTTGATAAAGCAGCGTACTATACGCCGCGCATAACAACGGTGAGCAGGATCCGTGAGAAGATCGGAGCTGCGGCTGCAGAGATCATGTTGAATATATGGGCGGGAAACAATCCGGATACCAGCTCCTATATAGATTATAATTGTATATTCACGGAGAGCTGTGGCTGCGGCGCGGATGCCATGCTGAACGGCAGACAGTACCTGAAGAATTATATAATGGGAGTTGTGGAACGCGAGGAGATAGATGAGAGCACGCTGGATTTCACGCATTTGCTCAGCAAATGTGGTGATTACAGTGGTCTTTATCCCTGTGTCCAGACGGCATATTCGCAGGCAGGGTGTAAGAAATGCGTTATGGTTGTCGACAGATCCCTTGTGGAGATGGGGGGAGCCGGCCCGACTCTCTCAGCAGCATACGATGAGGATGTATTTGCTGTGAAAGGCTATCCTCAGAGAATGCAGATCGTGTACAAGCAAGGCGTAGCGGATGATGGTGACGATACATACCATAGTATGTTTCCTCTTCTGGATGATGAGGCAGGCGGCAATATATTTTTATTTGCGCCATTTCATTTTGGAGAAAAGGCAGTTGGGTTCTGCTGTGTCGAAAATGGATATTACCTCATGGATAAGCAACTTTGGTCAACTGTAATGAGCGAAGTGAATGTAGCCATGATAAACCTGTTCAACAAATGGAGGCTAGAGCAGATCAATCAGGAGCTTACGGCGATATCCATAAAGGATCCACTTACCCAGATATATAACAGGGAAGGTATGAGACAGATCGCCGCAAAGGCATTTGACAAGGCTGCGGGTCAGGGCAGGGCACTTCTCATAATGTTTGCCGATATGGACAAGCTCAAATATATAAATGACACTTATGGTCACGAGTACGGAGACAAAGCTATAAGGAGTGCCGCAAGAGCCATAGCAGGTGGAGGCGGAATAAGCAGTATTCCGGTTCGATACGGCGGAGATGAATTCGTATCCATATCTATATATGATGAGACGGAATCTCCTGAGGAAAGAAAGACGGCGATCCTTGAGAAAGCCAGGGAGATAGCTGCACAGGAGAAGCTTCCATTTGCCTTGGAGTTTAGTATAGGTTATGTTATAACAGCCCCGGATGGTGATAAAACCCTTGAGGAGTATGTGAGGGAAGCGGATCACAGCATGTATCAGGAGAAGATACAGAGAAGGGTAAGCAGATAATAATAAAAAATTATCAAAAAATGGAGAATCAGGTTTTATGTGCTGATTCTCTATTTTCATTTAGTATGTTATAATTAACTGTCATGATCCAATTCGCCGCTCGCCAATCATGCAAGCGTGTTGGCTCACTTGCGCTCATTATATCATATCGCCTGTCGGCTCAATGAGGACATTCGCATTATGACGTCTTGCGCAAGCGCATCCGTCGCAATGCTCATTATATCATGATTCGCACCTACGGTGCTTTTCGTTGCTGTCGCAACTATCATGATCCAATTCGCCGCTCGCCAATCATGCAAGCATGTTGGCTCACTTGCGCTCATTATATCATGTGGACACAACGTGGATTATTTATATTAGATACTTAGGATCAAAAGGAGGATATACAATGCTTAAGAATGTAACAGACACAGTATTTTATGTGGGTGTGGATGACAAGGACATAGACCTGTTCGAGAATCAGTACATCGTGCCAAACGGAATAGCGTACAACTCATATGTCATCATGGACGAGAAGATCGCTATCATGGACATGGTGGATGCAAAGTGTGCAGACCAGTGGTTTGCAAATGTGGCAGAGGTGCTTGGCGACAGAAAGCCGGATTATCTCATCATATCCCATCTTGAGCCGGATCATTCCGCCAATCTTGGTGATGTGCTTGCGAAGTATCCGGATATCAAGATCGTATCAAATGCCAAGCTTTTCGGAATGCTTCCAAATTTCTTCGAGGTTCCTGTGGCTGACAGAAGCGTGACAGTTGCGGAGGGACAGACACTCTCACTTGGAAGCCATACGCTCCAGTTCTTCATGGCTCCTATGGTCCACTGGCCTGAGGTTATGGTCACATATGAACAGAGAGAGAAGATACTCTTCTCAGCGGATGCATTTGGCAAGTTCGGCACTCTGGATACCGACGAGGACTGGGCATGCGAGGCGAGAAGATATTACTTCAATATAGTAGGAAAGTATGGAATGCCTGCACAGGCACTTCTGAAGAAGGCAGCAGGACTGGATATCCAGAAGATATGTGCACTCCACGGACCAATCCTCACAGAGAATCTTGAATATTACATAGGCAAATATCAGCTGTGGTCAACATACACACCTGAGGATGAGGGAATCTTCATCGCATACTGCAGTCTCCATGGCAACACAGAGAAGGCTGCAAAGAAACTGGCGGAGATACTTGAGGCGAAGGGTGCTCCAAAGGTTGCGATATCAGACCTCTCAAGAGATGACATGGCAGAGTGTATAGAGGATGCATTCAGATACGACAGACTGGTTCTGGCAGCCCCAACATATGATGGTGGTGTGATGCCTGTCATGGCGGATTTCATCAACCACCTGAAGATGAAGGCGTACCAGAAGAGAAAAGTGGCATTCATTGAGAATGGTTCGTGGGCTCCAATGGCAGCCAAGCTCATGAAGGAACAGATGTCAGCGATGAAGGATATAGAGATTGTGGACGAGCACGTGACCATAAGGTCTGCGTTCAAGCAGTCGGATGTGGCAGCACTCGAGGCGCTGGCTGGAAAACTGTTATAAGAGATAAGGATAATAAACATAAAGTAAGTCTGAAACCGACTTACATACGTAGTTATTATTCATCTAACAGGTGAGTTGCTACAATAAAGTTGTTACACAGAGTTGCTATACATATCGTGAGCAGGGAATTTGAGCCCGCCGGTCCTTAGGTGGCGCTGTGAGGCGGCACATTAGTACCGCTGCAGGGCGAAATAAGCGGAAGCGACCCAGCGAATGATATGTATAGCAGCTCTGTGTTCAAAGATAGAATTGGCAACTCACCGTCCTATCAATAATGTAAGGAAGGTGTAAGACATGGCTAAGTCCATGGTTTCCGGTAAGCCCCTCAGTCTGATGCTGCAGTTTGCCACCCCGCTCTTGCTCGGCAATCTGCTCCAGCAGACGTACAATATAATAGATGCGGCTATTGTGGGGCAGATACTGGGAGATAAGGCTCTGGCGGGAGTTGGAGCAAGCAGCAGTATACAGTTTCTGGTTCTGGGATTCTGTATGGGCTGTTGCACAGGATTTGGTGTTCCTGTTGCAAAGTTTTTTGGTGCAAATAATCTGCACAAGATGAGAAAGTATATATTTAACGGCGCGGTGCTGACGGGCATCATAGCGTTGATAGTCACGATTGTATGTTCGGTGTGCTGTAATCAGATACTTCATCTGCTTTCGGTTCCGCAGGATATATATGACAAGGCATATGCTTATCTTATAGTTATATTCCTGGGAATTCCGTTCACACTCATGTACAACTATCTGTCAAGTGTGCTCAGGTCTCTGGGAGACAGCAGAACGCCGTTCATGTTTCTGGCGTTCTCGGCAATACTCAACATATTCCTTGACCTGTTCTGTATAGTTGTCCTCAAATGGGACTGCGCCGGTGCGGCTATAGCAACCATCACGGCACAGGCGGTGAGTGGAATATTGTGTCTTGTATATATCTTCAAGAAGGTTCAGATCATGCATCTTGAGGCGGAGGACAGGGAGATAGAGGGATCTGCAGTGAAGGAACTTCTCGTCATGGGAATTCCGACAGGCCTGCAGTTTTCCATAACTGCCATAGGAAGTATGGTCATGCAGTCTGCAAATAACAAGCTGGGAAGTGTGTATGTGTCAGGCTTCACAGCCGGTATGAGGATAAAGCAGTTCACTATGTGTCCATTTGATGCATTTGCAACGGCGGCATCTGTGTTCTGCAGCCAGAACCTTGGCGCCGGACAGGCAAAGCGTATAAAGCAGGGCTTGTGGCAGGCGATTGCTGTTGCAGTTGGATACGGTATAGTCGCAGGACTTGTGATGATAATATTTGGAAGACCGCTCTCCATGATATTTGTCAAGAAGAGCGCAGTGGATGTGCTTGACGCATCTGCCAAGTATCTCAGATGTATGGGCTGCTTCTACTGGAGCCTTGGAATACTGAATGTTGCACGAATGGTGACACAGGGCCTGGGATATTCCGGCCGTGCCATATTCTCCGGCGTCACGGAGATGCTGGCAAGGATCATAGTCAGCCTTGGATTTGCCGGAACATTTGGATTCACGGCCATCTGTTTTGCTGACCAGACGGCGTGGGTCACGGCGACCATCTACATATTGCCGACATGCCTTTACTGTGTGAAGAAGTCTACGGCGAAGCTTGCGGCGGCGACGTAGTTGTATATTGTTATGGATAATTGGAAGTAAGAAAAAACACCTCGGTTTGAGGTGTTTTTTTAAGTATTCTTAAAACTAATAAATATAAAGTTCAGTTGGTGACGATAGGTCACCAACTGGTAATATTTTGTAACCGTTTTATTTGTGCCAGTGCAATGAGAAGGTTGATATCGAGATTACTATAATATACAACAATACATTAAATCATAAATTTGTTGACTGCATCATTTATCTCAAATTTAGTTTCTTTGTCTGAAAGTCCAATATCTATCATGCCACGGCCGTCAAGTTCATCGCCAGGAAATAATATCTCTAAGTGCTTACCTTGTAACAGGCATCCGAGATCCTCTTTTGAAATCGATATATTGACGTATCTCTTGCTTTCCTTTGCAACTTCAGCATTTGCCATGAAACTTCCGTCGTTTGAATTTTTTATATTATATTCAGGTTTGCTCATATTGATCGTCTCCTTGCTGTTATGTAATAATGCCATATTTAGGTATATCACTTCTTATTGTTATCATCAAGCAGTTTGGGAGCGTTTTACATATTGCTTTGAGTCAAAACTATCGGTCAAACCGTCAAATGTGTCAACTCTCAACAGGAACAGTGGAGGAAGTATTCCCACTTTGACATATCCATATATTCATTATAAAATTAACCTGATTTTAATCTTTCTCATATTTTAGATTAATCATCGGTTGGTATAGTAACAACATCAGTTGATGATATCAGCAGCAAACGATAAGAAAGATGACAGATCATCGGAAGACGATGAAACTAAGATAATGAGAAAGGGTGTAAAGATCATGGATAAACTGGAAAAGGTAGAAAAGTTAAGAGAAAAAACAGGTGTAAGTTACGAAGATGCGAAGAATGCGCTTGAGGCGTGTGATTACGATCTGCTGGATGCGATCATTTATCTGGAGAAGCTGGACAAGGTGAAAGCCCCTGAGGTGGAGAGCTTTACCACAGGCGCAGAGCAGCAGACATCAACAGAGTTCGAGCAGGCACAGCAGACATATACAAATGACTGCAACAAAGTGACGTTTGGACAGATGATGGACAAATTTTTCAAATGGTGCGGCAAGGTGTTAAAGAAGAGTGTGGACAGCACATTCATAGTAGAACGCAGAGGCCAGACCATGATAAACGTTCCTGTTCTGGTGCTTGTGATCGCACTCATACTTGCATTCTGGGTAGTGCTTCCACTTCTTGTTGTAGGTCTCTTCTGTGAGTGCAGGTACCATTTTGAAGGAATTGGTGACATCAACGTAAACCTTAATAGCGCATGTGACAAAATGGCAGACTCGGTTGACAACCTTAAGTCCGACGTCAACAACAAGTAATCAGAAAGATATATAAAAACAATATCAACACAGAATAAAAAGCTATATGTAATAAAAACAACGTATATATCAAGTTGGTATAAATTGAAAAAGAAAAATATTAAAAGAAAAAACAGACATAAAAAAGATGAAAACAGGAATATCTTTTAACGGTATTCTGTTAATTACTAGCTGATATAGTTTGGTTTTGAGAATGTAATGTCTGTGAAATATACCTCTGCAATGGGTAGCCGTGGCGACTGAGCTTTGGTGCTTCTTGCAGAGGTATATTTCACAGGCTTACTTCAAAACCAAACTATATCAGCGTCCGTCATAAAAGAAAGGAAAAAGATATGGCACAGAAGATTCTCATTGTGGAGGATGAAGAGAAAATTGCAAGATTTGTGGAGCTGGAGCTGCTGCATGAGGGATACGAGGCGGAGAAGGTATTTGATGGAAGAACAGGGTTGGACAAAGCTCTGTCCGGTGGCTTCGACCTCGTGGTGCTGGATGTGATGCTTCCGGGACTCAACGGTCTGGAGGTGCTTCGAAGAATCCGCAAGGAGAGTGATGTGCCGGTCATCATGCTGACCGCGAGAGATGCGGTCATGGACAAGGTATCTGGTCTTGATGCCGGTGCAGACGATTATCTCACCAAGCCATTTGCCATAGAGGAGCTGCTTGCCAGGATAAGGGTTGCGTTGAAGAGACGCGGAGTTGCGGAGGTTCACACACACAGGATAGAGATCCGTGGAGTGTGCATGGACACCGATAGGCATGAGGTTACAGTGTGCGGCGAGATAGTTGAGCTGACAAACAGGGAATTTGAGCTGCTCAGGACGCTCATGGAAAACAAGGACATCGTTATGGACAGGGAAAAGCTGCTGAATGCGGTGTGCGGATATGATTACCTGGGAGAGACCAATATCATAGATGTGTATGTGAGGTATCTGAGAACAAAGATAGATGACAGATTTGGAGTTAAGCTGATCACCACCGTCAGAGGTGTCGGATATGTTATCAAAGAATGACCATTTTGGATGCCAGGATAGAGCAGATAGATATGTGACAAGCCGGATATCGTAGCAGAGCAGACAGATATGTGACAAGCCAGCAACGCATGGCACGGATACGCACAGATAGAGAGAAAATACATGGGAAAGAAAACTAACGAAAACAAAAGAATGTCATCGATAGCCAGAAGGATAAATATGAGCTTCTGGCTAAAAGAACTGGGCAATGTGATACTTATAGATATCGTCATTGCCTTTCTTATTGTAAGCGCATTTGCCGTGTGGGGAAGAAAGCAGCTTCCACAGGGCGTGGGCGGAATGAGATATTACGTTGAGAAAAATGAAGATGGCGGAGCGTATGAATATATAATAGAAGGGTCAGATGAGAAGAAGTACAGATATGACGTTAAGATCCTTTGGGATATCATAGAGCTTCCGGGCATTATATTGCTGGGGATGGAGACTATAGTGTTGTTTGTTGCGTTGTTCAGGACAGCGGATGTCAGAAGGAGATTAAAGCCGTTGAACGATCTGGCAGTTACGGCGGAAAAGCTCAGCAAAGAGCCGATGGATCACAATAAGATAGACGATCTGGAGAAAGCCATATCACACCTGTCTGCGGATGATGACGAGCAGGTTATACACACCGGAGACAAGGATCTCCAGAGCATAGAGATCGCGCTCAACAATCTGCTCAGAAATATGAAAGAGAATGAGAAACGTCAGATGAGATTCGTGTCGGATGCTTCCCACGAGCTCAGGACGCCTATTGCGGTGATCCAGGGATATGTGAATATGCTCGACCGATGGGGTAAGGAGGACGAACAGGTTCTGGAAGAGTCCATAGAGGCGCTGAAAAATGAATCCCAGCACATGAAGGAGCTTGTGGAACAGTTGTTATTCCTTGCAAGGGGCGACAGTGGAAGGCAGCACCTGAACATGGAGAAAACCGATCTCAACCGCATGGTAAGTGAGGTGTGGGAGGAGTCCATGATGATAGACGAGAGCCACAGATATGAGTTCCGTGGTACTGAGAATGAGGCGTGTGTGCTCGGCGATGTGGCGATGATCAAGCAGTCCGTCAGGATATTTGTCCAGAACGCGGCGAAGTATTCTGAACCCGGCACGGCCATAATACTTGGTGTAAAAGAGGAGCCCGGTTATGTCAGTTATATGATAGAGGACGAGGGAACCGGAATGAATCCGGGCGATCTGGCTCATATATTTGACAGATTTTACCGCTCGGATGAGGCCCGGAATAATGAGACCGGAGGCTCAGGTCTTGGCTTGTCCATCGCTAAATGGATAGTTGATGCCCACGGAGGTACCATACAGGTAATATCCAGAGCGGATATAGGTTCGAGATTTATTGTGAGGTTCCCAATATCCAAATAGTATAAAATAAACAAAACTCTGGCTGTTCTTTCATAGCATTCAGATCCCCCGCATAGACTGTAAAAACAGAATATGCGGGGGCTTTTTCTTTGAAGGATTACATAGAAGAGCGGGCAATCGAAGCGGCAAATTATATCATAGACACAAGGGCGACTGTGAGACAGACAGCGGACAAGATGGGTATAAGCAAATCAACGGTGCACAAGGATATAACGGAACGGCTGGTCCATATAAGACCCATGCTGGCGGCCCAGGCCAGGGTGGTGTTGGACGCCAACAAGGCGGAGAGACATATAAGAGGAGGGCTTGCCACGAGGGAGAAGTATCTGCATGTCACAAAGTTTTAACATAGCTTATGTTGTATTTTTCTCTGATTTGGGTTAAACTTTTGATGATTGTATAATAGTGGACTAAGTGTGGGCTATTAGAAAATGGCAGTTTAACTATAGATTAGAGGTTAGGATATGAGATTTATTCATGTTTCGGATGTGCATTTGGGGATGATTCCTGACAAGGGAAAGCCTTGGAGCGATGTCCGTGCGAAAGAGATAGAAGAGACATTTGACAGGATCCTGGATAATGCGGAGGAGAGAAAGGTAGATCTGCTCCTCATTGCCGGCAATCTGTATCACAGTGCGCCGAAGGCAGCGGATCTTGCAAAGCTTGATGCCAGACTTGCAAAACTTACAAATACAAGAACGGTGATCATTGCGGGCAGTAGTGATTACATTGAAAGTGGATCTCCATCGGAGAATTATGAGTTCACATCGAACACAGTGCTTCTTCCGGCTGGGGAGTTCAGCAATGCGTATTTTGAAGATATAAATACCTGCGTGACCGGTTTCAGCTATGGGCAGGCGGAATACACAGAGGATTTCTCAGAGGGGATAGATGCCCAGACGGAAGGCGCTGTCAATATACTTCTCATGTATGGAGGAGATGCCAGCCACAGTCCATTTAATTTCCGAAAGCTGGCTGACACAGGATTTGACTATGTGGCACTCGGACACCTGAGAAAGCCGAAGCACATGGTGAAGAACCGTATGGCATATCCGGGATCGCCGGAGCCTTTGTCACCTTCTGACACAGGAAAGCATGGCTTTATTTATGGACAGATAATAAACGGAGAGACAAGGATAAAGTGGGAGCCTGTTGCCTGCAGGAATTACATCAACCTTGGACTTGAGATAAAGCCGGAATATACTGACAGACAGATCGAGCATGCTGTTCTGAAACAGATCGATAAGATGGGAACGCAGAACATATATCGGGTTATCCTGAAGGGCCAGAAGGGGCGCGGAGTGAGACCTCAGTTTGATGATGTGTCTCAGGATTACAAGATATATGAGGTTGTGGATAATACGATGTTCGAGTACAATGCTGATGGTCTCAAGAGGGACAATGAGCACAATGTACTTGGAAGATTTATCGCTGAGTTGTCCGGTGAGGATGACGAGGTCAGCAAAAAGGCACTTGAATATGGTCTTGAGGCGATCATAGCAACTGGAGAAAAGTAATGTATATAAATAAACTTTTTTTGAAAGAATTTGGAAAATTCAATAACAAAGAAATAAAGCTGGACAAAGGCTTGAATGTGCTCTATGGAGAGCCCGGAGCCGGCAAGAGTACGATCAGGGATTTTGTGTCCGGTATACTGTATGGTATGAACAAAACCAAGGGTCTTGGAGCCCGGGGAGACAATTTTGCATTAAGAAAGCCATCCGGTGGAAATGGATATGCTGGAAAGGCACAGGTGACAAATGCTGGAAAGAGTCATCTTATGGAGAGAAATTTCAACATGTCCACGGACGGTGCAACGCTCACTGATATAGAGAGCGGGAAGGATGAGAGACTTGTGTCTAAGAATTCCTACAGAGGTGTCCTGTTTGATATGGACAAGAGCACATTTGTGGATGCAATGTGTGTTGATCCGCCGGAGGAGATGGGCGGAGATGACAAAGCTTTGTGTGACAGACTCGAGAAGTATCTTCAGAATATGAAGGAGACGGGCTGCAGCGGAATAAACAGAGCAGACGCAGTGGCGTATCTTGAGAACGAAAAGAAGAAATATGACAATCAGAAGTATCTGGTTCAGATAGAAGAGCTGGAAGCCCAGATGGATGAGCTGGGTGAAGTTGATAAGGAGCTTGAAGACATCCGAACTGCCAGACGTGAGGAGCTTGATGCTTATAATATGGAGATCGCACGTTTGAAGAGAGAGGCAAGGCAGCTTGTGAATGAAAAGGATGCTGAGATCCCTGACGATGATGAGGACAGGGAGCGAAGCAGAATATTCCTCGAGGTTGAAGCTATAGATGATGAGGACGAGCTGAAGGAGAAAAAGAAGCAGGAGAAGAAGGACAAGAAGCTGACGGACAATATATTTGTCATAATGGCAACAGGAATACTGGTTGTTGCGGTGGTCATGCTAGTGGTTCACCTTGTTGGTTTTCAGAAGTCCATACAGCAGCTATTCACGATATGTACGATTGCGTTTGTTGCTATAACCATCATAGATGGATTGTTCAGGAAAGGCGCATTTGACAGTGATAAGCTTCCGTCTGAGGAGGAGTTCAGGAGAACCATATATGAGATGGGAAGAGCAACTGAGTCGAGGACGGTTCGCGTTGAGATAGACAGAGCTTTTCAGGAGGAGCATGACAGGAAGCTTGATATGTTCAAGTTCCAGGAGCATGATGCCATAGAGAAGAGGGATGCCTATTATGAACTCAAGGAGAAGAGAGACGCCATATTTGCGGACTATGATGTTCTTGAGACTGAGAAGAAGGCCATAGATAAGGCTATCAATACCATAATGGACATATCGGAGGAGTTCTCAGGACTGTTTGCCGGTATAGACGGCAGAGTATCGGATATTCTTAGCGCACTCTCCGGTGGACAGTATCAGGAGGCAAAGCTCGATGATGAGATGCATGTTGCAGTGAAAAAGGATGACCATTTCTTCAGGGCGGAATTCCTGGGACATGAGGTCGTTCGGCAGGTGTATCTGGCTGTGCGGCTGGCTGTTGCAGAGATACTTAACAACGAGAAAATGCCACTTGTGCTGGATGATGTGATAGATGTGACCGATGAGAGTCAGCTCACGGGAGTGCTCAAGGCGATGAGTATGGTGAACACGGAGCAGACGATATTGCTTACATCCGATAAGGATCTGGTTAACAGACTTGAGGATATGCATATAGCATGCAATGTGGTGACATTGTAGAAAGTTTCTAATAATAAATAATTAAAAGACCTGCGGAAGCTTGCGATACATGGTATGTATCAGGTGAGCTTACGTAGGTCTTTTTTGTAAGTCTATAATTGTATATTAGTAATTCTCGTAGTTATCTGAGATAGTGTGCTTCTCCTTGTACTCAGCAATTCTCGCACTGATTCTCTCTGATGGATCAAGAAGATCGCTGAGAGATGCATCGTGGTTGAGGTGATCGATAATGAGTGCAATGTACTTGCTCATGTCGGCTGATACATACCAGTCGCGGTCTGCAAGCTCAGGAAGCTGATAAGTGAGGTTGGTTGTGATGACCTTCTCAATGAGACCTTCCTCGTGACACTTGTCAAATACCTCAAGACCCTTGGTGAAGAGACCAAATGTAGCAAGTGCAAATACTCTCTTAGCCTTTCTTGCCTTGAGTTGCTTGGCAACATCTATCATACTCTCGCCTGATGCGATCATGTCGTCGATGATGATAACATCCTTGCCTTCAACTGAATCACCGAGGAACTCATGGGCAACGATAGGATTACGTCCGTCCACAACTCTTGAGTAATCTCTTCTCTTGTAGAACATACCTACATCTACACCGAGAAGGTTAGCGAAGTAGATAGCTCTGTGCATAGCACCCTCGTCAGGTGATATAACCATCATGTGGTCGTTATCTATCTCAAGATCAGGAGTTGATCTAAGAAGTGCCTTTACAAACTGGTAAGTAGGCTTTACGTTCTCGAAACCGCTCTTTGGAATAGCATTTACAACACGTGGGTCGTGAGCGTCAAATGTAACGATGTTGTCTACACCATACTGCTGAAGCTCCTGGAGCATAACTGCACAGTCGAGGGACTCGCGTCCTGATCTCTTGTGCTGACGGCTCTCATACAGGAAAGGCATGATGACAGTGATCTTTCTAGGCTTGTCTGTCATGGCAGAGATGATTCTCTTCAGATCAGCATAGTGATCGTCAGGAGACATTCTCTGAGTCTGGCCACCCATGGTGTATGTGCAGCTATAGTTTCCTACATCAAGCATGATATATATGTCTTTACCGCGGACTGACTCGTTGACAATACCCTTTGCCTCACCTGAACCAAATCTAGGGCAGTCTGCCTTGATAAGGTAAGAGTCCTTCTCGTAACCGTGGAATACGATGCTTGACTTGTTCTCGTTCTGACGGTTCTTTCTCCATTTTACGATATAAGAATCGACCTTCTCTCCGAGAGGTACAATGCTCTTATGAGCAATGATTCCTAAGCTTCCTACAGGTATTGTTTCCAACTTGCTATCGTCTGGCATAATAAAAATCCTCCTAATCTGCTTTCGTTGTCTACCTTTTGTTCCTGGCTATGCTTTTCATTCTTTTTACATAGCGGATGTTATCTCCATAGAGATTGAAGATGAGATAGCTATCAACTATTCGTGACATGATACGCTCTGTATACCTGTTCTTGAATTCCTGCAGATCAAGATTGGTAGAAATGAGAGTAGACTGTCTCTTGATAGTTCTCGTATTTATAATCTCAAATAACTGAGACAGGACAAATGAGTTGGTGTACTCTGTGCCCAGATCGTCAATTATAAGAAAATCGCAGTTATATATGTAGTCATACAGCATCTTCTGATGCGGTTCATGACCACCCTTTATTATAATGTCCTGTAAGATATTATCAAATAAATTTATCGCCGACAAGTATAAAACTGTATAACCTTTGTCTAAAAGTTCCTTAGCGATACAATTTGTCAGGAAGGTCTTGCCTGTTCCGGTCTCTCCATATATAAGAATGCCCGGTCTGCTGTCCTGAAAATTCTCTGTGAACTGTCTTGATGCAGACAATATGCTCTGTGCATTCTGGTAAGGAGTGTAATTGTAGCCAGCAATGTGTTCATCTCTGTAGAAATCAGGATTGAAGCTGGCAAAATTCTCCGTCTCCAGCACCTTCTCTATGGTGGACTGCTGGTACAACTGGCTGATGACCATGTGTTTCAGACATGAACATGGCTTACCATCTACATATCCGCTGTCTCTGCATGCGGGGCAGTTGTATATCGGTGCCAGATAATCGTCAGGGTATCCGGTCTGTGCCATGAGCTGATGCTTCTCATCGCGGAGAGCGTGGTTCTTCATGGAGAGTGCTTCTTCATCCACTTCCTGATGCAGTATCCTTGCCCTTGATGCCTGGACGGCACTGTGGGCGATGGCATCGTCGATCTCCTTTATACGAGGGATCCTGGCATATACCTCAGCTTTTCTGTTGTCCTGTCTGCGAAGATTGTCCTGTCTGATCCTGCTCAGTCGGGACAAAATATCATCATAATTTATATTGCCCATAATATGTATATATTACCTCTTGTCAAGATTGAGTTCATCTGCAAGCATCTGTTCCAGCTTGTCCAACTGGTTGGACATGTCTGTCTGCTTGAAGTTCGCAAATCCATTCGGATTCCTGGTGGCTGCAGGCTGCGCTGTGGCCGCTGATTTCTTCTTGAGGAACTCCTGATCGAGCAGTTCGACATCCCTAATGGATTGTACACCATTCTTATGCCAGTTTTCAAGAATTCCATTGACATATGCGAAGTTGGCGGACTGTGGCTTGGAGATTATGGCCTTCTCACATGCCAGAAGGATAAGATCCTCTGAGAAATTCATCTCACCTGTCCACGCGTCAATGTATGCGGTCTCTATGCTGGTAGGATTGCTTCTGCGTATTCCGAGTGCAGAGAAGACCTTTCTGTAAAATGGGTTGTAGGCGGAGCTGTCTGCCTTGGCCTTGTCGACCGTGTCGATTCCTTTTTCATACCATGCTATGGCTACGGTCTCCGCATATCTGAAGCTTGCCTTGCCCATGGTCAGACAGTATTCGATCAGATATTCGATGAGCTCCTGGGAGAAGCCAAGCTGGTCGTATATGTATATGAGACTTTCTGATTCAGGCATGGAAAGCGGTCTGCCAAAATATGCCTCTGTCTCAAACATAATATCAGAGAGAACCTCGTCCTCCTGTTTCTTCCTAAGAAATTCTGGTGTAACTGTTATCTTGTCAGGCAGAGTGCGCTCCGGCACCTCGGCCTTGTCTTCGTCTGCGATCGTCGCCGTGATCTCGCTGTTGTTATCGTCATCTCCGGTGGAATAATCCACGCCGAGAATAGAGAGGTCGTCAACTCCGCTGTCGGAGGAGCTGCCCTTGTCGTGAAGAGGGAGAAGAGTTATTCCTGTAAGCTCCTTCTTCTTGTTGTAGTTGAGCTTCATAACATCCTGGCTTATCCAGTATTTTATGGCTCTGCAAATATCCTTCTCTGTGAGATTAAAATGATCTGCTATGTTGGCGACAGACACGGGTTTACTGGAAGACATAAGTCTGACCAGATACAGATATACCTTAACAAATTCTCCGCTGGCGGAGGTCATGTAATAGTCTATAAAAAAGTTTGATATAGAGGAATATGTTTCGTTTTTTTCTGTTGTAATAGTAATGTAGCTCATGTCAAAAAACTCCTTGATCATACTCCTGAAATAGCGCATTTCCCTTAGCGCAAATGCATTATAACATGAACTTTTTGGAATGCAAACAGAACATACAGTCGGTTGGGAAAAATGGTGGGGATGTGGATAATGTGGATAATGTGGACGAAAAAGAGACATAAAAATACAAAAGTCATAGTTTAACAGGGCTTTGTAATATTTCTGTAAAAATTATGTCAACAAAAAAATATAAGCTCTGTGGGGAAAACTTTCCCACAGAGCTGTGTGGATAATGTGGATAACTAATTTTTTATCAGGTCATTTCCGATAGAATAGACGTTTCCGGCGCCCATAGTTATCAACAAATCATTTTTTTTGCAATTTTTTAAGAGATAATTTTCTATATCGTCGAAAGATGGAAGATAGAACGCATCAGTACCCGTCTCGGCGATCTTCTCGGCGAGTTGCTTTGCTGAGACAAGTCCGGTATCCTTCTCTCGGGCTGCATAAATATCTGCCACGATGACGTGGTCACATACCTTGAGTGCGTCTACAAACTCATCGAACAGAGCGTAGGTTCTTGAGTAGGTGTGTGGCTGGAATACGCACCACAGTTCGTTGTAGCTTGTGTTCTTTGCTGCCTTCAGTGTGGCTGCTATCTCAGTTGGATGGTGAGCGTAGTCATCCATGACTCTCACGTTGTCGAGGATGGTTCCTTTGTACTCAAAACGTCTCTCGGCACCGACACACTCTGACAGTCCCTGTTTGATGACATCTATGGAGATTCCAAGTTCAAGGGATGCCGCTATGGCTGACAGTGAGTTGTATACGTTGTGCTCACCGAATACCTTGAGTGTTATGTCAGTGATCTCTTTGCCGTCCACAACCAGTGTATAGGTTGGATGGCCGAAGTCATCGAACCGTATATTGTGTGCTGAATATTTGTTCTGTGCGCCCTTTCCAAATGTTACCACGCGGCACTCGAGGTCTCTGACAACGGTATCATAATACTTCATATCGCCGTTCACGATGACCAGGCCCTCCTTTGGAGTCTTGGTGGCAAATACATGGAATGACTCAGCGATCTCATCTATATCCTTGAAGAAATCAAGGTGGTCGGCATCCACGTTCAGTATGATACTGATAAAAGGCTTAAATGCGTGATAGCTGTTGGTGTACTCACATGCCTCTGTTACAAAGTATTCAGATTTGCCTACACGGATATTGCCGCCGATGCTGTCGAGGATTCCTCCGACTGATATGGTAGGATCAGTGTCCGCATCTATGAGGATGTAGGACAGCATGGAAGTCGTTGTTGTCTTGCCGTGGGTTCCACTGACGGCTATGGAATATTTGTAATTCTCCATGATCTGGCCGAGAAGCTGGGCTCTGGTGAGCATAGGAATGTTCTTCTCCACTGCGGCCTTGAACTCTTCATTGTCAGGATGTATGGCTGCTGTGTATACGACCAGATCTATGTTGTCTGTTATGTTAGATGCACACTGACCGATGTTGATAAGCGCTCCCATGTCGGCAAGCTGATCGGTGATTTCGGATGCTTTCATATCTGATCCGGTAACCTTGAATCCGGCCTTCAGAAGTATCTCTGCGAGACCGCTCATGCTTATTCCGCCTATTCCCATGAAATGGACGTTGATTGGCTTTGAAAAATTGATCTTGTACATTTGTATTTCGCCTTCCTTATATAAAAGATTGATTACTATATTTAAAAGTGTTTTTTATTATAGCATAACTGCCCTCAAATGAAAATAAATGGTTTTGGTCAATTGCATAGATTGTTATTGAACGAAAATTATGTTATAAATGGAGGTAGTGTGATGGAAGCTGAGGAGAAAACTGCAAAGCTCATGCGGATCGTAGAGGGCGCAGAAGAGGTAGAGAAGATGGATGCATTGCTCAGCCTGGCTATAACGGGCGGAGATTATAACTGGATCTAAGAGGTATACATATTAGGTATACAGGGGCAAAGATCAATATAATATGAGTAGAGGTTAACATATGATTACAAATGACGCTACATTATTAAAGGTAAAGCACGAGGTGCTTTATGAGGTGGCAAAGCTTGCGTATGAAGGCAGGCTGGATGATGAGAGGGACAATCTTCCATATAAGATGGTTCCCGGTCCACAGCCATTTTTCAGATGCTGTATATACAGAGAGAGGGAGGTTATCAGACAGAGGATCAGACTTGCCGAGGGCAAAGCCCCTGGAACAGAGGATGATGGGAATGTAGTCCAGATCATCAATTCTGCCTGTGAGGGTTGTCCGATCTCACGTTACGTAGTAACTGATAACTGCCAGAAGTGCATGGGAAGAGCGTGCCAGCAGGCGTGCCGTTTCGGTGCCATCAGCATGGGACGTGACAAGTCCTACATCGACCCATCAAAGTGTAAGGAGTGTGGACAGTGTGCCAAAGCATGTCCGTACAATGCCATTGCAGATCTGATGCGTCCATGTATCAAGAGCTGCCCAGTTGGTGCCATATCTGTGGCTGAGAATGGAACAGGTATTGCGGTCATAGACAAGGACAAATGTATAGACTGTGGTTCATGTATCCACAAGTGCCCATTTGGTGCGATCGGATCAAAGTCTTATATAGTAGATATAATAAATGACATGAGAGCCGGCAAGAAGGTATTTGCCATGTTCGCACCTGCCACATACGGACAGTTCGGTGCGGATATCACCATGGCGAGCTGGAGAACAGCCATGAAGAAGATAGGCTTCTACGATGCGGTGGATGTGGGACTTGGTGCCGACATGACAGCCATGGCAGAGGCAAAGGAATGGATGGAGGCCAAGGCAGAGGGCAGGAAGAAGACAACCTCATGCTGTCCTGCATTCAAGCTTCTGGTGGAGAAGCATTTCCCTGAGCTGGCAGACAGGGTATCTGAGACCGTATCACCTATGTGCGCAGTATCGAGATACATCAAGGAGAATTATGAGGATGCCGTGACAGTATTCATAGGCCCTTGTATCGGCAAGAAGGCGGAGAGCGCGGCCGGAGAGAAGGAATCTGCGGACTATGCGCTGACATACGGAGAGATCAGAGCCATGCTGAGAGCAAAGGATGTCAAGCTTGAGCCTGAGGCTGAAGATAACGACCAGTCCACACTGTTCGGCAAGAAATTTGCAAATGCAGGCGGAGTCACAGCGGCAGTCATAGAGAGCATGAAGGAGCTCGGCTGCGAGGACGAGGTTAAGGTGTGCAAATGCGATGGAATAGATGCATGTAAGAAGGCACTGACTCTCATGAAGTTCAACAGATTCCAGGATGACTTCATGGAAGGTATGGCGTGTGAAGGTGGCTGCGTGGGCGGCCCTTCAAGACACAGGGATCCGAACATGGCGATGCGTGACAGAAAGGCAGCCCTTGATAATTCTACAGATATCAACATCACAGAGAATCTTGAGAAGCAGGGAGCAGACAAGATTGATATGGTGAGAGATTAGTGCATGGAGGACAAAGACATGACAACAGTTTTGATATTTGTGATATGTGTGCTTATATTTGTGTGCGTATCGGTGGTTACGGCGATACTTGTATACAAGTCACAGATGCGAAAGAAGAGACTTCAGTGGAATAGTCAGGAGCAGACACAGGATTCCAATCGGGGACAAAATCAGTAGAGACTGTGATATATAATGAAATAATAAGAAAATTAAGGCGTGCAACGATGGAGATGAAACTGGACTTATCCGGGGGGATTCATTGCTGTACGCCTTAATTTTATGGATTGAGGGAAAAACCTGTGCAGTCAAAATGTAATACCAATATGTGAAAATAAATTAAAACTTTTATTTTTCTGTTGACATGACAAAGAGATATGATAATATATGGATGTAGTAATCGAAACTACATGTAAAGTTAATTGAAAACGCAAATTAAAGTAATGTTTATTTTGATTGCTAGATAGAAATACGAACTTAGAAGACTTTTTATACTAAGTTAATACATAATGTGATAAAAAACGGCATGTATCGCCGGCGTTAAAAGGCGGAAAAGCCGTTTTACCATATATATTATCAGAACTTATAGTTTATGGAGGAAATTAACATGTCAACAGAAATGAGACCAGAGCAGGGAATAGCAGGAAAGTTTGTGAGGTCAGCTCTTGATGAGAATGGAGTTCTCAGCAAGATTGAGTTCACCAACAGCGAGAATTTCAACTTCGCATACGACGTAATGGATGCTCTGGCAGAGAGGAAGCCTGATCAGACAGCGCTCATCTATGTATCAAAGGATAGAACGATCGAGAAGAAATTCACATTCCAGGATATCAAGGATTATTCCAACAGGGCAGCCAATTACTTCAAGAGCCTGGGCATCAGGAAGGGTGACAAGGTAATGCTCGTGTTAAAGAGACATTATCAGTATTGGTTCACCATGATGGCTCTCCACAAGATCGGTGCCATAGCTATACCGGCGACAAATATATTAAAGGCAACAGATTATCAGTATAGAATTGAGGCAGCAGGCGTATCAGCGGTTGTGTGTACATCAGATGACGGAATCACGGCGTCCATAGATACATTTGCTGATGACAAGCTGACAAAGATCGTTGTAAATCATCCAGTAGAAGGCTGGAACTTCTTCGATGAGGGAATCATGGAGTGCAGCACCGAGTTTCCAAGACCTACAGGCGAGGATGCCGTAGGAGGAAAGGATGATATACTGTTCGTCATGTTCACATCGGGAACAACAGAGCATCCAAAGATGGTTGCACACAATCATCTGTATCCACTTGGACATTACATCACAGCAAAATACTGGCACTGCAACAAACCTGGTGAGGTTCATCTCACAGTTTCAGATACAGGCTGGGGTAAGGCTCTCTGGGGCAAGCTCTACGGACAGTGGCTGTGCGAGGCATGCGTATTCGTATTTGACTTTGATACATTCAGTGCGGACACTATATTCAAGCTTATAGAGAAGTACAATATCTCAACATTCTGTGCACCTCCAACACTGTACAGAATCCTTATCCGTATGGATATGAGTAAGTACAACCTCTCATCCCTCAGATACTGTACAACAGCGGGTGAGGCACTTAACCCTGAGGTATTTGACGTATTCAAGGAGAAGACAGGATTCACTATATATGAAGGATTTGGTCAGACAGAGACGACTCTTACCATTGGTAATCTTGAGAATACTACTCCAAGACCGGGATCAATGGGTAAGGCAAGCCCAATGTATGACGTGAGGATCATGAAGGCAGACGGAACATTTGCTGCACCTGGTGAGACAGGTGAGATCGTCATCAACATCGCAGACGGTGCGCCGGACGGACTGTTCATGGAGTACTACAGGGATCCACAGAGAACAGCCGAGGTTATGCATGACGGCTTCTATCACACAGGTGATACGGCTTACCAGGATGAGGATGGATATTTCTGGTTCGTTGGACGTGTGGATGATATCATCAAGGTTGCAGGCTACAGAGTAGGACCTTTCGAGATAGAGAATGAGATCATGAGAATACCTTATGTCCTTGAGTGTGCAGTTACATCAGTACCTGACAGCACAAGAGGTCAGGCAATAAAGGCCACTATCGTTCTCACAGAGGGTACAGTTGGCGATGAGAACCTCAAGAAGGAGCTCAAGAGATACTTTAAAGAGAACATAGCAAGCTACAAGAGACCTAGAGTTATCGAGTTCGTTGATGAGATGCCAAAGACCATCAGCGGCAAGGTAAGACGTGTTGAGATCAAGGAAAAGGACTGGAAGTAAGTCAGAAATCAGGTGAAATAAATGATAGATATAGATATGAGTAAGATCAAGCCATATGATAGATCGGTTTATTATTATGAGACGGACAGGATGCAGATAGTACACCACTCCAATTACATCAGATGGATCGAGGAGGCAAGGCTGGACTGGATGAAGCAGATAGGCTGGGATTACAAGTCTATAGAGGATGACGGATATATAATTCCTGTGCTTGGTGTGACGGCTGAGTATAAGAGTATGTGCCACTTCGGCGATGATGTGCTGATACATGTCAGTCTTTCGGAGTATACAGGTGTCCGTGTAGGGTTTTCATATGAGGTCGTGGACAAGAAGACAGGCGAGCTTAGAACACTTTGCACAAGCTCACATTGTCTGCTGGATGGCAACAACAAGCTTGTGTTCATCAGAAAGGCATATCCTGAGCATGATAAGCTGTTTAAGGAGCTGCTTGAGGATTACAAGAAACGTCAGAGCAAATAAACAGAGCTGTTGTCTGGTGTATAAATAATTTAATATTGTATTAATTGATGGTTATTAATAGCTGGTAAAATTGTTTGTGTAACTTTTTTATCAGCTATTTTTATCTATTTAGACATGTAATTAGTTAAAACATCCTTTTTATATTATGGCGTAAATGCTATAATGGAAACGGTTGCGTGGGAATATATGGCAGGCTGGATGCTGCTGCAAGGAGGGATCTTTTGAAAGAAGTATCACTTGATAAACAATACTACAAAGAACATATACAGAACATATTATATGATAATTATGTGAAACTGGCGCTGGTCAACATTGATACTGGGGAGTATGTGAGTGTTATCAGTGTGGACAAGAATGCAGATAATTATAAAAGTACCTCTGACGTATCTTCCTATTTTAAAGATAACAAGGGACTGGACTGCTGTCATCCTGATGAAGTCAGAGAATTTGCATATATGTGTGATATGAAGCATGTCAAAGCACTCATAGAAGCCGGAGCCAGATCCATCGTGCGTAATTTCAGGTTCAGATTGAGACTTGGCGAGGACTATGAGTGGGTTTCCATGGATATAGAAGCTGAGAAAGAGCCGAGAGAGGACGGACAATGGGTTGTGTTCGGCATGAGGGCAGTCAGCCTTGACACCCTGGTGCTGGAGGATAGTCTCAGGACACTGACAAGGGTATACAGGCGTATATTCAGGATTGATGTGACGCACAATATTTGCGAGACATTGAGAGGCGGATATATAAGAAGCAGAGATGAGGTTAAGCATGACTGCCTTGGAGATTACATGAAAGACATGACTATGGGTGGTGAGATATTCCCTGACGATGTGGACAGGGTAAGAAAGTGCCTGTCTCCTGAGTTCCTCATAAAATATTTTGCAAATGGACATGACAGATTTACCATTAGATATAAGCGTAAAATGGATATGGTGTACAGATGGGTGATGACAGAGGTCATACCTACTGCTGACTATAGAGATGACAATAAGGTATTCTATCTTTATACGAGGGATATACATGAGGAGTATTCTGAGAGCATAGAGAAACAGGAGCTGTTGGAATTTTACAGTTACAAGGATACACTCACTCGTCTCGGCAATAGAAATGCATTTAACATTCTGTGCGACGCGTATGCAGACCGAAATGATAAGCGGTCGGTCGGATTCGTATTCAACGATGTGAACAAATTGAAGTACGTGAATGATCATTATGGACATAAAGAAGGAGATCTATATCTTCAGAGGGTATCGCAGATGTTGGCACAGCATTTTGGCGAAAATGCATGTTACAGGATAAGTGGCGATGAATTTGTTGTCATCATTATGGATATTGCTGAGCAGTCGTTTAACTCAATGATCGCCAGATATAAAGAGGTAATTGATGAGCAGGAGGAGGCTCCGGTTGCGTTCGGCGCAGTCTGGAAGGCTGAGGCTGATTCCATAGACAAGATAATGAACGAAGCCGAAAGACTGATGTATGAGGATAAGAAGAGATTCTATTCGAAGCATCCTGAGGTCAAGAGGCGCGAGAGCGTGGAGAATGAGGCAAATATAGCTGTAGGAACTACAAAGGATGGAGTCCCGCATTACAGGAATCTTGGAAAGACAGACAGGATATTTGATGCCCTTGCAGCTACAACACTCAGAAATTATATATTTATGGATGATCTCGATACGAATGTTACAAAATGGTCTGCAAGTGCGGTGGATTACTTTGGGCTTCCGGGGCAATACATATATGATACACAGAAAGTGTGGGAGAAGCTTATACATCCAGATGACAGAGCAATATTTGAACAGGATATTACAGAGGTATTTGCGGGGCGCAAAAAGTATCATGATGTAGAATATAGAATGAGAAACAAAAAGGGTGAATATGTGGTCTGCACCTGCAGAGGTTTCATCACCAAAAAAGAAAATGGTGATCCGGAGTTCTTTGTGGGCACTGTCATAAACCACGGTGTCATAGATGGGGTTGATCCGGTGACTAACCTGCACAATCAGCATGAGTATACCAAGTATATATCAATACATTTGAGAAACAAGCAGACGATGAGCATTCTGGCAATAGGAATATCCATGTTCAACAGTATCAATATGATGTATGGATATGCATATGGCAATGCTGTTCTTAAGGATTTTGCCACAAAGCTCAAAAATGTCGTCGGTGGAAAGGGACTCGTGTTCAGACTTGACGGTGCAAAATTTGCGATTTGTTCAAACGTGTATACCAAACAGGAACTCAAAGAGGTATACAGACATGTACAGAATCTTGCACTTGACAATGTGGGTCTGAGCGGCACATCGATCCCGCTTAAATTGTACGGAGGTGGTCTGATATATGACCATGTAGGAGCCGATGAGGACGTGATAAAGAGCAGTGTGGAATATGCCCTGGAGAGATCCAAGGAGGATCATCATGGTGAACTTGTATTCTTCAATGAGGAGATCAAGGACAATGATAGAATGAGACTGCAGCTGTACAGCACAATACACAAATGTGTGGCAAACAACATGGAAGGCTTTTTCATGTGCTATCAGCCTATAGCAAATTCCGAGACGGGACACATAATAGGTATGGAGGCTCTTCTCAGATGGAAACACAAGGAATTTGGAGTGGTTCCACCGGGAATATTTATACCGTGGCTTGAGATGGAGCCGTGTTTCTTTGAACTTGGCAACTGGATAATAGAGCAGGCACTCACGGATGGTATGGAGATCCGCAAGATCAGACCTGATTTTGTGGTGAATGTCAATATATCAGCGACTCAGCTTGAGAATCATGGATTTAGGCAGGCTGTTGTGGATATATTAAAAAAGACGAAGTTCCCTCCTGAGTATTTGTGCATAGAGCTCACAGAGAGATGTAAGAATATGGATATAGCATTTCTGAAAAATGAGCTGGAATATTTCAGGAAACTTGGAATAAAGATCGCTATCGATGATTTTGGAACGGGAAATGCTACCCTAAATCTGCTCACGGAATTACCGATAGATGAGCTTAAGGTCGATATGTCATTTGTCAGGGGAATACAGGAGAGCAAGCCTAATCAGGTCCTTGTACAGGCGGTTGTGTCCTGTGCACATGAACTCGGATACAAGAGCTGCATTGAAGGTGTCGAGGACAAGGCACTGTTCGATTACCTTCATAGGTATGGTTCCACTTACTATCAGGGATATCATTTCTCCAGACCGGTTTGTCTGGAGGATTTTAAGAAGCTTTTGTGACAGACGACCCGCTTGGTAATATATACATCCGCAATCACGCTTGACTTACTGCACTTCGATTGGGTGCTATCTGCATGGTGCTCCGACCGCCAAAAGGGCGTCGGCGGATCTGCGCACCAGCAAGCACCATCGAAGCACAGACGTCTGCGCTACCGATTGTCGGATATATATATTACCAAGCGGGTCTTACGTTGTGTGAGGAAGGACATTTGCGTTATATGCGGTTCCAGCAGCGATAAGGGCGTTGCTGCTTACACCTCGGCAGGAAGCATCGAAGCTTTGTAGTCCGCGCTACCGATTGCAGATATCACAGTACCCCCTTTTCTGGGAATTGGTGTTATTTTAGGTGCTTTTTTGCAAAAAAGATAAAATTTTGTGCTATTTGACTTGATTGCTTCAGGTTGACATAGAACATGGGCGTTGATAAGATTGGGGTAATTGTGACAATATAATATGTTGGGTGTATAGTCCTGGAGAATTCCGGCGAATGAGACATACCACACACATTGCGGACTGGGCGTATAAGGAAGCTTATGGTGCCTGGAGGATGTTGTAAACGAGGTGTGCTCAGTAAGAAGAGAAGTGCGGTGAGAATCCGTCGCAACAGCCATTACTGTATGCAGAGCATAGACTCTGGCAAGTCAGATCGCTTGCTATATATCCATTCGGAATAATGTGAAAGGAGACACGATTATGAAGAGAAGAATTTTTGCTGTGTGTATGGCGATGTGCACGATGGCAATGGTTATGTTCACGGAAACAACAGGAAATGCTGTGAACGTGTATGCGGCGGCTGATGTAACGGATTCTACGATATATGCAGAGTCGGATGGTGTAACAGATTCTACGATATACACAGTGCCAGACGATATGACGAATCCAGCAGTATCTACAGCGACGAATGACGAGACGGATCCGGTGACAGGAACTGCGACAGAGGAAACTGCAGATGTGGCTATGGTTGATTACACACAGGCCCTTGGCAATACTCTTGTATATCTGAGGAAGACTGCGGATGATCCACAGTATGAGGCTGAGTGGAATGTGATGACTCTTGCCAGATGCGGTTATGAGGATGAGGCATGGTATGGAGAATACTATGACAATATTGTGAAATATGTTCAGTCATGTGTTGAGGAGACAGGTTCTCTGAAGCTCGATAAAAAGCAGTATAAGGGTACGGATAATTCCAGGGTAATACTGGCCTTAACTGCGATTGGCGCTGATGCCACAGATGTTGGTGGATACAATCTGCTTGAGCCATTGGCCGATATGAATTATGTAACAACACAGGGAATCAATGGCCCGGTGTTTGCGTTGATTGCATTTGACACGGCAGGTTATGATATTCCGAAGCTTCCGGATGGAAGTGACGGTGTTCAGACGACAAGAGAAGGACTTGTTGAATATATCCTTGGACGGGAGCTTTCTAGTGGTGGTTGGGCATTTTCTGGTAGTAATGCTGACCCGGATATGACAGGTATGACAATTCAGGCACTTGCGCCGTATTACAAGTCTAACACAGAGGTTAAGATGGCGGTTGACAGGGCGCTTGATGTAATGTCGGGGCTGCAGAAGGCTGATGGTGGATTTGCTTCATGGGGAACTGTGAATTCTGAGAGCTGTGCGCAGGTGATATGTGGATTGCTTGATATAGGCAGGGATGCCGGAACAGATGAGGCATTTGTCAAAAATGGACATTCTGTGCTGGATGCTTTGATGGGATTCTATGTTGCGAGTGCCGGCGGGTTTGCCCATTATGTAAAACAGAATGGTGAACTGGCTGTAAATGGAATGGCTTCGCAGCAGGCTGGATATGCTCTGGTTGCCTATGACAGATTCAAAAAAGGAAAGAACACACTGTATGATATGTCTGATGCAAAGTCATTATATATCCGATCCGTGGCGACAGCGGATGTGAAACTCAGCACCAGCACGTATGTGTACGACGGCAAGGCCAAGAAGCCGGGCGTGACGGTGAAGATTGGTGACAGAGTGCTTAAGGATGGCGTGGATTACACTATTTCATATCAGAACAATGTCAATATTGGCAATTCGGCAAAGGTAGTGGTGACCGGCAAGGGAATATTCAAGGGCTCAGCTAGCAAGACATTTGTCATAAAGATGGCTGCGCCGGCTAAGACGAGTGTGTCGGCGTGTAATGGAGCAGCAGGCATAACAGTAAAGTGGAAGAAAGCGGCACGGGCTGACAGATATGTGGTGCTCAGAAAGGTTGGAAATGCAAAGAATTGGACGACTGTGGCCACCACAAAATCTCTGAGCTACACTGACCGGAAGGTTGCAAATGGCAAGAAATATATCTATGCAGTTAAGCCTGTTGGAAGTGGCGGGGAGGCTGCGTATACGACCCAGACAATATACAGGGTCAATCAGGAAAAGATAACAAAGATAAAGTCAACGGTGAAGAAAAAGTGCACTGTGACTTATAAAAAAAATGCGAGTGCTTCGGGTTACAGGGTGATGTATTCCACGGATAAGACATTTAAAAAGCATGTCAAGGTGTACAGGGCATCGGTAAACAAGAAGACAAATGTGACGTTGAGCGGACTCAAGGCGGGAAAGCGGTATTATGTCAGAGTTCAGGGATTCAAGAAGGTTGGAAAGACTTATTATTACGGAGCGTGGAGCAAGAGTGTAAACGTTGTGATCCGAAAGAAGTAGGGATATGGATAAGATCAAAGAATTTGTAAAGAAATATAAGAAACACATAGGTGGAGCTGTGATTGTTCTGCTGATCCTGGTGTGGGCTTTCTGGTACGGGGGGAATGCGCCGGGAGCCAGAGGTTTCAAGCTGGAAAAGACCGAAGAGGGAGTCACAACTGAAGCTGTAGGCGGTGCGGAACTGACGGAGACAACGAAGAGTGCGACAGAGGAAAATACTGATGCAGGGAATGACAGGAAAAAGAAATCAGACAGTTCTGTAACCGATACCTCCTCAGGAACTCATTCGGATTCTGATACATCGGAAACAGAATATCAGACTTCCGCTGAGAGCACATCGGAGAATGTGACGGAGCGAAATACTGAGACAACCACGGAGAAGAAGACGGAGGCTACTACAAAGAAGAATACCACCACGGAGTCTCAAAAAACAACGGAGAATAAGCCGGGGACCACGGCGACTACGGAAAAGCGGAAACCGGATAAGACAACTGCTGATTCTTCTGCCACGACAAAGGCAACCACAGAGAATACAACTGAGGCGCCGAAGAAAACCTACAGTTGCACTATATCAATAGGATGTTCCACAATATTTGACAATCTGGAACTGCTAAGACCGGAGAAAAAGGACTATGTACCTGATGATGGTGTCATTCTGGGAACTGTGACTGCCACATTTGAGGAGGGGGACACAGTATTCGAAGTGCTTAAGTCGGTGTGCAGGGATTATGGTATACAGCTTGAATATTCATGGACGCCTATGTATGGAAGTTATTATATAGAAGGAATTCACAATCTGTATGAATTTGACTGTGGTGATGGCTCAGGCTGGATGTACTCGGTAAATGGCTGGTTCCCGAATTATGGCTGTTCAAGCTATGAACTCAAGCAGGGAGATGTGATAAAATGGCTCTATACATGTGACCTGGGAGCAGATGTTGGATCCGAGATGCATTGACAGATTCGCTGAGACATGGGTACTGGACATAGTGATTGATAGGAGATAAAAATATAATTGTGAAAAGACAGGATTCATTTTCCACATATCACCCTATAGTCAATCTGGTATACTTTATATTCACTATAGGATATGCCCTGGCATTTACCCATCCGGTTTGCCTGGGCATGTCTTTTATAGGGGCATTTGTGTATTCGGTATTGCTTAGGGGATATGATGGCTTCAGGACTAATATAAAATATATGATCCCACTTATATTGCTGACGGCGCTCATCAACCCGGCGTTCAGCCATCAGGGAGTGACGATACTCACATATTTTCCGTCTGGAAATCCGTTGACATTGGAGTCTATAATGTATGGAATCATGGCTGCGTTTATGCTGGTGACAGTGATATGCTGGTTTTCGTGCTTTAACTGTGTTATATCATCGGACAAGATGGTGTATCTGTTCGGCAAGGCGGCGCCAGTGTTGTCACTGATACTTTCCATGACACTGAGGTTTATTCCGGACATAGCAGGACAGTTTGGAAAGGTGTACAGAGCTCAGAGGGCATCTGGATACAAACCAAAAGATTCGTGTTTTGTGAGAATTAGAACGGGCTGCCATGTGTTTTCTGCCGTTGTAACCTGGGCTCTTGAACGGGCGCTTGTCACTGCAGACAGTATGAGATCAAGGGGATATGGACTTCCCGGAAGATCTGCATATTCACTGTATAGATTTAGAAAAAGTGATACTAAAGCGCTTGCATTTATACTTGTGTGTGGATTGTATGTGCTGGCAGGCAGTGTGCGCGGAGGATTTGCGTTCTGGTATTATCCGTCTATAAGAGGAAGTGTAAGTGGTACACTCACTGTAAGTATGTATGTAGTGTATGTATGTCTTATATGTGTTCCAATATATATGCAGGCAAAAGAAAATGTTAATATTCGAAAAATGTGACAAAGGAGAAGCCGTGAATATATTAGATATAAAAGAACTGACATTTGCATATCCCGATAGCAATGATGATTCGGGCGAGAGATATTTGCCTGATGCATTGAAAAATGTGACACTATCAGTGGGGCAGGGGGAATTCGTGGTCATATTGGGAAGTTCCGGATGTGGAAAGACCACACTTCTTAGGCAGTTGAAGACAAGTATCGCTTCTCACGGAAGATCGTCCGGGAAGATAGAGTTCAAAGGAAGAAGCCTGGAGGAGATGGATGACCGGACATCAGCAAGGCAGATCGGATTTGTACAGCAGGATGTCGATGCACAGCTTGTCACTGATAAAGTGTGGCATGAGCTGGCATTTGGATTGGAGAGTCTGGGATACGATAATGGATATATCAGACGACGCGTTGCGGAGATGTGTTCATTCTTCGGGTTGTCCGGGATATTCCACAGGCGTGTCGCAGAGCTGTCTGGCGGACAGAAGCAGATGGTGAATCTTGCGTCGGTCATGGCTCTGTCTCCGGAGGTGCTGATACTGGATGAACCGACCAGCCAGCTCGATCCGATAGCTGCGAATGAATTCATAGCATGTCTTGTGAGAATCAACAGGGAGCTTGGCACGACCATCATCATGACTGAGCATAGGCTGGAGGAGGTGCTTCCGGTGTGCAGCAGAGCGGTGGTCATGGATGAAGGCACAGTGCTGTGTCAGGGAACTGTCAAGGAGGTAGCTGCCACCCTGAAAAATGAAGGACAGAGGTTAAAGGAAAAAGGTATAAACAGAAATGGATTGTATCTCTCCATGCCGGCGGCTGCCCAGGTGTATCTGGGGCTTGATGGCTCGGATGAATCTCCGGTGACCGTAGCGGAGGGGCGAAACTGGTTGTCACAGTTTGACAGTAAGTACAGGGAATCGGGGCATGAGGTTGCGCCTGGGTATGTGCTGGTGGATGAAGGGGATGCCAGGGAGGCAGATGGTCAGAAAACTGACCATGGTGCTGTAGAAACTACAAGAAAAATTGCGAATCGTCAGGACAAGTCCTGGGCAGTCAGGATAGATGAGGTTCACTTCAGATACGACAAGGGTTCGCAGGAAGTACTTCGCGGTCTTGATCTTGACATATACGAGAATGAGATACTCATGATAAATGGAAGCAACGGATGCGGCAAGTCGACGTTGCTCTCCCTGATAGCGGGGGTAAATAAGCCGTACCGTGGAAGAATAAAGATAAAACAGGGTAAAAGTGTGGGCATGCTCCCACAGAACCCGGAGCTTCTTTTCACAAGACGTTCTGTACGGGAAGAACTGGTGGACGCAAGTGACAGAAAAAAGTTGGTGGACATAGTGAGGTTCTGTAAGCTGGAGCATTTGATGGACAGACATCCTTACGATCTGTCAGGAGGAGAGAAGCAGAGGCTGGCACTTGCAAAGGTACTTCTGTATGATCCTGATATTCTGCTCATGGATGAGCCGACAAAGGGGCTTGATAATGGGTTTAAGGCAGAACTCAAGAGTATGCTCAGAGATCTGCAGCGACATGGCAAGACCATAGTGGTGGTGAGCCATGATGTGGAATTCTGCGCTGTGGCGGGAGACCGCATAGCGCTGCTGTTCGATGGCGAGCTTGCCACAGTGAACGGCGTACAGGAATATCTGGCGGGCAACAATTTCTTCACCACTGCGGCGGCAAGGATCTCCCAGGGAATACTTCATGGTGCTGTTACTGTGACCGACATATTGAGGGCATATGGCGTTTCTGACAGCGAAGCCGGAGGGGAAGGCAGCTCTGGTGGTGACTCACGTGAGTCCAGATGTGAAGATGCAGATGTGGATGGTGATAACAGGATTCCTGACGCTGAAATAACCAGAGATATTGTGCTGACGAAGGAGCGGGAGACGGACCCCCTGAAATGGTGGCAGATACTCACGATATCTGTCACGTCGGTGATCATCATATTCTGCTTCTGGCAGACCATGGCCCAGTCCAATCTGGCAGATCTTGTGCAGAGAGGGATGACCATCACGTCAAAGGGATGGAAATATCTGGCTATGTATGGAGTGATGATATGTGCCATAGCGGGGCTGCTCCTTGCTATAAGACCTGTCACCAAAAAGAAGAACGAGGATATCGTCATGGAAGCTGCCGGTCACAGATCCGTCAGGAGAACGATATTAAGTATAGTGGCTATGCTCGTTGTGATTCCACTTACGATATGGTTTGGATGCGAGAGACTTGGAGACAAAAAATATTATTTTATATCTCTGCTGATTATAATAGAGGCAATGATCCCGTTCTTCGTATCATTTGAGGGAAGAAAGCCCAAGGTAAGGGATATAGTCATATTGGCGGTTATGTGTGCTCTGGCCGTCACGGGCAGGGCGGCATTCTTCATGCTCCCGAACTTCAGCCCGACCATGGCCATAGTGATCATATCCGGAGTGGCATTTGGCTGCGAAGGAGGATTTGTGGTCGGCGCAATGTCCATGTTCGTGTCTAATTTTCTGATGGGGCAGGGCCCGTGGACTCCGTGGCAGATGTTTGCCATGGGACTGGTGGGGTTCATGGCGGGACTCTTCTTCTCCAAAAGCGGAGTGCGGACAAAGAACACGACAAAGCTTGGACTGTGCATATTCGGTGCACTTATCTGTATCCTGATATACGGCGGAATAATGAATCCGGCGTCGGTGATAATCTGGCAGCCGGCTGTGAACAGGAGCATGATCATAGCGTCATATGTGACGGGATTCCCATTTGACGTGGTGCATGGAACTGCAACGGTGATATTCCTGTGGCTGCTGGCAAGACCATTTCTTGAGAAGCTTGACAGGGTGCGGATCAAGTATGGTGTTTTGTAGACAAATAATAAAATGATTGAGGATTACTGCTATGATAAGAAATGAGAAACTGGAAGATATCTCAGATGGAAGATTATACGATGCAAATGATATGGTGAAGGCGTACTGCGATGAGTGCAAGGGGTGCCATGCCTGCTGCACAGGGATGGGGAGTTCCATCATCCTTGATCCACTGGACGTGATGAGACTTTGTAAGGAGACTGGAAAGAACTTTACACAGCTGCTTGAAAAGGAGCTTGAGGTCAATGTGGTGGATGGTCTGGTGCTTCCAAATATAAGGATGACGGCGGATAAGTGCCCATTCTTAAACGATGAGGGCAGATGCAGCATCCATAACGCGAGACCTGGCTTTTGCAGACTCTTTCCACTTGGCAGATATTACACCGATGACGGATTCAGATACATCCTGCAGATACATGAGTGTGAGCGCGCGGGCAGGACTAAGGTCAAGGTGTCGAAATGGATAGATACAGAGGACTTGCCGCGGTACACGAAATATATAAATGACTGGCACAAGTTCCAGAAGGACATGCAGAGAAACTTGATCGAGTATATGCGCGCTGGCGAGGATGAGACAGCGAGAAATCAGACCATGCTGGTGCTGCAGGTTATGTATGTGGGAATGTATGATGCGGAGAAGGATTTCTATGATCAGTTTGATGCCAGACTTGCGCACATTAGGAGTCTGCTGTGTATGACGGAGTAGAAAGGGATGGAATGGAGTATCTGGATGTAACTTTGTTTACCTTGTATCGGAAGTCACTTGATCATACAGAGTTATAAATGTAAAAACAGGGTATAGAGTTTATATGGGAAAAGTTAGAGATATCATAGATAAGACATTTGAATATGGACAGGGCAGAGGTGAACTGCCGGGAGTCAATGAGCTGGGTGAAGCTATAAGAATTTTGTCGGATTCAGAGAACCCTCAGAGCTCTCAGGATGATCTCTCTGACTTTGAGTATCTCAGAAGGAAGGCTTACGATCTGGCTCATCAGAGTTTTGGCAACAGGATATATATAAGAGGACTTATCGAGTTTACGAACATTTGCAAGAATGATTGCTACTACTGCGGTATCAGGAAGAGCAACAGCCATGTGGACAGATATCGTCTGACAATGGATCAGATTCTGGCTTGTGCCGATGAGGGATATGTGTTGGGATTTCGCACATTTGTGCTTCAGGGAGGCGAGGACGGAGGCTTTTCGGATGAGGCTATAGCTGACATAGTGAGGTGCATCAAGGAGAGATATCCGGACTGTGCTGTCACGCTGTCATTTGGCGAGCATCCATATGAGACTTACAGGCTGTGGCGGATGGCCGGGGCGGACAGATATCTTCTGAGACATGAGACCGCGGACAGGGTGCATTATGAAAGATTACACCCGGATTCGATGAGCTATGACAACAGAGTCAGATGTCTGTATAATCTTAAAAGTCTTGGGTATCAGGTGGGAAGCGGATTCATGGTGGGATCGCCGTATCAGACGCCGGTGAATCTGGCCGAGGATCTGCATTTCCTTGCGAAGCTGCAACCACAGATGATAGGAATCGGGCCGTATGTTCCTCACAAGGAGACGCCATTTGCGAAGATGAAGCAGGGAACGGTCAGGCAGACGTTGGTGATGATAAGCCTGCTGAGACTGATGTTCCCGAAGGCACTCATACCATCCACCACATCTCTCGGAACGATAGCGGCGGATGGCAGGGAGCGTGGGTTTATGCACGGTGCGAATGTGGTCATGCCGAATCTGTCTCCTGTGTCTGTCCGAAAGAAATACGAGCTCTACGACAACAAGATATGCACGGGGGAGGAATCAGCTCAGTGCCGCGGCTGCCTTGACAGGCGCGCAGAGGCGTTCGGATTCCAGGTAGTTGTCGATAGAGGAGACTACTGATCTGCGTCTGCTCCTTGAGGACTCGCGTAAGCTCATTTTTACTCTCTCTCTTCCTTGATGAACATGAACAGAAAGCTCACGAACAGCAGACAGCAGGAGAACCAGATGGTCCTCATATCAAATATACGGATGAAGTGACCGCCCACAGCGGCACCGATTCCGAATAGCAGGATGATCGCCCAGTAGCATAGGGATTTGAACAGTGTGTTCCTGTCCTTTGTTCTGAAGTATGCACACAGGGCATCTGTGCCGCTTCGGATATTTCCAATGCACATGGTGCTGGCAAATGCGTAGCCGTTGACCTTCCTGAATGCCTGAACCTGCATGGCACATGAAAATGAAACCATGGCATTTGCGAGAAGATTGAGTTTTATGGGAAGAAATCCCACGATAAGAAGCAGAAAAATCTCACACAATACAACGATCTGTCTCCAGTGAAACTGCTGCATATTCTGAAATTTCTGTTTTATACACTCGGCAGCAGCAATTCCAAGCGCAAAAAATAATAGAGGAACGGCATAGTGTACACACATTCTCCAGTTTCGGTCTACAAGATTCTGACCGAGAAGAACTATGTTGCCTGTCTGTGCATTTGCAAATACCTTTCCTCTGAATATATAGGTATATGCATCCTGCAGGCCTCCTGATACTGACAGGAAGGCCGCGGTGATGAAAGATTCTGACATTTGTCTATGTGGATAAAACTTCATGGTTCATATACTCCTTGGTTGTAGATTTGACATTCAGGCGCTGATCCCATCTGGGGGACGGAGGTGCCTGTCCCCATTTGGGGATCAGGTGCAGTACCTGAAGGTTTTGTCCGTCAGGATCCTTGCAAATATCAGTCCAAGTGGCAGGGCTATGATGATCATGATGGCAGCTGCAAACCAGGACACGGCATCGGAAAGTGACATGATTCCAAAGTTGTATATTGCCCGGTAAAGATAAAGTCCTGGAACCATGATGACTATAGATGGGACTGTCAGTGAGATTCGCGGATAACCATTGGTGCTTTTGATGAATGAAGCGAGCAGTCCGGCTGTGAGGGCTCCGGCAAATGCGGCGGCAGCTGCAGGAATGCCGGCAAGATCTACCAGTTCAAGACGGAGAGTGTTGGCTATGGCACCGATGGCAGCGGCTGTGGCGGCCATGTGTATGGAGCTGTTGAACATGATGGAGAATCCGAACACACCACAGAAGCTGGCAATCAATCTGAATACCAGATGAAGTCCTGGTGTTATGTCGAGTGCTACAAAATCCTGTGGGTGAAGCTTCAGCAGAAGCGCCATGATCCATGCGAACATCGTTGCCACAAGCACAATGATGATCGAGTATGTAAGTCTCTCAAGTCCGGATCTCAGATCCAGCTTTGCAAGGTCTATACCGCTGGTGATGAATGGAAATCCCGGTATGATGAACAGCATTGAGCAGATATATCCGGCTTCGTGGAAGGCGGGTATATGAAATGCCAGCTCGGCGGCCTTTAGCAGCAGTGCGTACACAAGACAAGCGGCTGACACGGATACAGCTATGTTCATATATAAAGTAAAATGGTGTTTGATAAGCTTTGTCCTTATGAGGTTTCCGATTCCGGCTGCGACAAATGCCAGCATCATTTCTACAGGCCCGCCGCCTAGAAGAAATGTGAAGGCACAGCAAGCGAGGGCAGAGGCAAGTCCGAGACGGAGAGGAGAGTACAAGGTATGTATTTTTTCTATCTCATCAAGTCTCTGATGGATTTCCTCGCCGGTCAGATGCGCCTCTTCATTTGGAAAATTGTCAACAAACTGCTCCATTCTGTATAGCTTTGAGGTGTTCACGCCTGTATTTGCGATGCACAGGGACTGTGATACACAGTCGTGACCGTCAAAACAGTTGAATTCTATGGACATGAGTCCGACATCGACGGTACATGTGACACCCAGTTCTTTGGAAAGCCTGTTCATGGAAGTACGGACACGCCATGCACCTGTTCCGCATGAGAGCATGATAAGACCGACTCTGCCTATGACAGAAGCCTTTTCAATCAGACCTGCCTTGCATATGAGTACATTGCTGTCGGCACTGGCGTAGTCATGCCATGGGATCTCCATGTGATTTTTCTCCATAATGTCTATGTACGATTCTGCATCTGCGTTTTTTGCATTCTTACTTTTCCGCATATATGATCGCCTCGGCTTTCGCAACGTGTCTTTCCAGATTCTTCATGAGCAGTGAATCCGGCAGGAATATTCCAAGCTCGTCATATCGCATGCCTTGTTTGTCTAAAGTATCCTGACCGTAGAATACAAATGCCATAGGAAGATTCTTCTCCAGTTCAACCATGATATCCCACACAGCACAGTATGCCTCAGCTTCGGTTTCCTTGAGCTTTACCGTGTCCGGCAGCTCTCTGATGAGCAGGACTCCGATGCACTCCTCAAGGATCTTCTGTCCGACTTCCATATTGTCAGAAGTGTATTCATGGCTGTATCTGTACGCCTTTGCAAGATACATATTCTCGTTGTGTGTCATATGTGTGTATATATCGTGAAAGTGCTGATAATCCTTTTCTCTTACAGAGTTTCTGAATTCAGGCAGAAGTTCGCCGTGCTCACCGGTCATGATGACAGGATTGGTCTTGCCATCGGCGTTGAAGCGATATGGGATGAGGTAGGAATTTCTTAGCAGATCGAACATTGTATTGTTGCAGATGGACATGAGGAATGCCGACATATCTCTGTCCAGATAAGCTGAGAGCAGTGATTTTGTAAATTCTTCCGGTGAAAGATTGCAGTCGAAGTCATCATTGCAGAACAGATAATTACAGAATGTGTCCATGAGCTTTTCACATGCCCAGGGATCTCTGAGGATCTTTTCAAATAATATTTCTGATTTTTCTTCCCTTGGGAAAATGGTCTTTTCTTCCATAGATATGCGCATCCTTTCATATGATAAATGCTGTCTTGTCATTTAAATCTGGTTAGATTATACTATTGGAGTAGCAATAAGTGAAAATCATAATTGATATGGCAGTGATAACAAAATGATATGTCGGGGATGCTGCATGAAAAATAATTTTAAGAAAGGGAGTATAGCAGACATGTAATATAGTCTGTGGCTAACAATAGATTATGAACGTTAATTTCGAGTATTATAAGATATTTTATTATGTTGCGAGATATCATAACTTTACCAAAGCCGCAAAGGTTCTTGGAAACAGTCAGCCAAATGTGACCAGGGCGATGAACTGCCTGGAGCAGCAGCTTGGAAGGATACTATTTGTCAGGACAAACAGGGGTGTACAGCTCACAAGAGACGGGGAACAGCTCTATTCATATGTGGAGGCTGCAATGTCACAGCTTCTGACGGCGGAGGATGAGCTGGCAGATGGTGAGAATCTCACTCACGGAAGTATAACGATAGGTGTCAGTGAGACGGCGTTAAATATATATCTGCTGGACAGACTGCGGGCATTTCACATGGCGTATCCGGGTATAAATCTCAAGATATACAACCATTCTACACCTCAGGCTGTGGATGAAGTGAAGAATGGAAGTATAGACTTTGCAGTAGTTACAACTCCGGCTGATGTGGAGGCTCCTCTCAAGAAGATCGTGCTGCAGTCATATCGTGAGATACTTATCGGCGGAACGACATTTTCTTCACTTAAAAAGCAAAAACTGTCCATTGCGGAGATGAGGAACTATCCTATGATCTGTCTAGGCAGGGAGACTATGACATTCAGATTCTACGACAGAATATTCAGGGAGCATGGCGTGGAGCTTGCGCCGGACACGGAGGCGGCCACCACGGATCAGATACTGCCACTTGTGAAGTGTGAGCTTGGACTTGCATTTATACCGGAACTGATGGCGAGGGAGGCAGTAAAGAACAAAGAGGTTGTAAAGCTTTCACTTGAGGAAAAGCTTCCGGACAGGAATGTATGTCTTGTGTATGACTGCCTGCACCCGCTGAATGAGGCAGCAAAGCAGTTCAAGAAAATAATAGTAGAAAGCAGGTGAGAATATGACACTTCAGCAGCTTAGATATGTGGTGATGGTTGCGGATACGGGCACGATCACCGAGGCAGCGAACCGGCTGTATATATCCCAGCCAAGCCTGACAAATGCCATCCATGAGCTGGAAAAAGAGATGGGGATAAATATATTCAACAGGTCAAATAAGGGAATAAGTCCGTCCATAGAGGGCGAGGTCTTCCTCGGCTATGCGAGACAGGTGCTTGAGCAGGCGAAGGTCCTTGAGGACAAATACAAGGGGGACGATGGCGGCAAGAAGAGCTTCTGCGTGTCCACCCAGCATTATTCATTTGCGGTAAATGCATTTGTTGACCTGATAAAGAGGTATGGACAGGACGAATATGATTTCAGCATAAGGGAGACACAGACCTATGAGATCATAGATGATGTCGCCAGGATGAGAAGCGAGATCGGAATATTGTTCATGAATGACTTCAATGAGAAGGTGCTGAACAAGATCCTCCGGGCAAATGACCTGGAATTTCATGAGCTGTTTGTGGCAAAGCCTCACGTGTTCATAAGCAGAAAGCATCCACTGGCGAAGAACGATATCATAACAAATGAAGAGCTGGAGGCGTATCCATATCTGTCATTTGAGCAGGGAGAGCACAACTCTTTTTACTTCTCGGAGGAAATATTCTCTACGACGGAGCGAAAGAAGAATATAAGAGTCAGGGATAGAGCGACACTGTTCAATCTGCTGATAGGTCTGAATGGATATACTGTGTGCAGCGGTGTCATAGATGAAAAGCTGAACGGCAAGGACATTATATCGGTGCCACTTGCGGATGAGAGCGATATGAGGATAGGGTATATCGTCCACAGGAAGGCGATCCTCAGCAGACTTGGAAACACCTATCTCGGTGCGTTGGCAAATTATCTCACGGCTGGCAGTGACGAGTCGGAAGATTCAGTAAAAATTCCTCAGAGAAAGCTCCAGCACAGGGGACGCTTCAACGAGATGAGGGATGACGGAGAGCCTGCCTGCGGAGATGTGAGGGAGAAGGCGGCGGAACATATGAGAAGGGTTAAAACCACATAGCTGACATAGAAAAAAAGACGTAGAAATAGCGTGGGTATAGCATAAAACTATATCCACGCTATATTTTTATGTATTATACAAGTGAGGGATGTCTTTATATAATGTGGAGCAGACGCATGAAAGGCGCTTCGCACGGCGTCTGCGTACTTCGCAAGGAATCTCCCGCAAGCGGGTCCTCCTTACGAAAATTTGTGGAGCAGACGCATGAAATTACAGGAGGATATGATGAAGACATCGGTTATAGGATTTCCAAGGGTGGGAACATTAAGAGAGTTAAAATTTGCATCTGAAAAATATTTCAAACATGAGATAACGGCGCAGGAGCTTACAGGAATTGCAGCGGATCTCAGACACAGACACTGGATGACACAGGTGGCAGCAGGGATAGGCTTTATTCCATGCAACGACTTTTCATTTTACGATATAGTGCTTGATACAGCAGTTCTTCTCGGAATTGTGCCAAAGAGATACAGAGAGCTAAATGTCTCAAAGCTTGACACGTACTTTGCCATGGCAAGGGGGTATCAGGGAGAATCCGGGGATGTGAAGGCTCTTGCGATGAAGAAGTGGTTTAACACAAACTATCATTACATAGTTCCGGAGATAGAGGATGACACGGTGATAAGCCTTGACTGCGAGAAACTTACAGGTGAATACGAGGAGGCCAAGGAGCTGGGGATCAAGACAAAGCCTGTGGTTATAGGACCATACACAATGCTTAAGCTCTGCAGATATGTGGGATCAAAGAATGCAGAAGACTTTGCTGATGATGTGGCAGAGGCTTACAGACAGCTCATCGCCGAGTGCGATGAAGAGAATGTGGAGTGGCTGCAATTTGATGAACCATCATTGGTGAGAGATATGGATGACGATGATAAGGCACTTTTCCACAGGGTGTATGACAGGGTATTTGCAGATCGTGCAGACTGTAAGATACTTCTCCAGACATACTTCGGTGATGTGAGGGATGTGTATGAAGATATCATAAATATGCCATTTGCCGGAATAGGCCTTGATTTTATAGAGGGCAAACAGACCGGTCAGCTTATAGACAGATACGGCTTCCCTGGGGATAAGGTACTTTTTGCCGGCCTGGTAAATGGCAAAAATATCTGGAGAAATCACTACGACAAGACCCTCAAGATAGTAGGGCAGCTCCGCGATAAGAAGATAGATGTGGTTCTGTCTACATCATGCTCACTGCTCCATGTGCCATACACACTTAAGCAAGAGACGAAGCTGTCACAGGACTATCTGAGGTTCTTTGCATTTGCAGAGGAGAAACTTATTGAACTCTCGGAGCTTGCGGCACTTGCCGAGAGTTATAACTATACAGAGCTTGAGGCATACCACAAGAATCAGGAGTTATTTGCGGGAACAAGAGACTGCAACAGCGACGAGGTGAGACAGAGGCTTGCGGCAGTGACTGAGGCAGATTATGCAAGACTTCCGAAGAGAAGCGAGAGGCAGGCACTTCAGAAGAAGGAATTTGGGCTTCCTGAGCTTCCGACAACCACTATAGGTTCATTCCCACAGACTAAGGATGTGAAGTCACAGAGAGCACAGCTCAGAAAGGGAGAGATATCTGAGCAGGAATATGTGGACTTTGTAAAGGGAAAGATAAAGGAATGTGTAAAGTGGCAGGAGGACATCGGACTGGATGTGCTAGTGCATGGCGAGTATGAACGAAATGACATGGTTGAATATTTCGGTGAGGCACTTGGCGGATTCCTGTTCACTGAGAAAGCATGGGTACAGTCATATGGAACGAGATGCGTAAAGCCGCCTGTGATATGGGGTGACGTATACCGCAAAAAGCCGATCACGGTTGATTGGTCTGTATATGCGCAGTCGCTCACAGACAAGATCATGAAGGGAATGTTGACCGGTCCGGTGACGATACTCAACTGGTCATTCCCAAGGGAGGATATATCAATCAAGGAATCTATATCACAGATAGCGCTTGCGATCAGAGATGAGGTGCTGGATCTGGAGGCGCATGGAATAAAGATGATACAGATAGATGAGGCTGCACTCAGAGAAAAGCTTCCACTCAGAAAATCTGATTGGTATACGGAGTACCTTGATTTTGCGATACCTGCATTCCGTCTGACACACAGCGGTGTGAAGGCTGAGACACAGATACACACGCATATGTGCTACAGTGAATTTACGGATATCATACCTGCCATAGATGATATGGACGCGGATGTGATCACATTTGAGGCGTCAAGATCCGATCTGCAGATCTTGGATTCTCTCAGGGAGAACAACTTTGAGACAGAGGTGGGACCTGGCGTATATGATATTCACTCTCCAAGAGTTCCGTCGGTGGCAGAGATCGTGAAGGCGGTAAATGTCATGCTCACGAAGATAGGCAGGGATAAGCTCTGGATCAATCCGGACTGCGGTCTTAAGACCAGAGGTGTGCCTGAGACTGACGCCAGCCTCAGAAATATGGTTGAGGCTGCCAGACAGGTGAGAAAATAATATATAAAATGCTTGACAAATTCACATAAATATTACGCAAGTCAGTCATAATGATGATCTGGTTATACGGCTGGAGAAAGAGGATGAATACCGGGAAGTCAAGAATCTGGTGCGGGACAGTTTCTGGAATGTGTATCGTCCCGGCTGCCTGGAACACTATGTGCTCAATCAGCTGAGAAAAGACGGTGCATTTGTCCCGGAACTGGATTATTCGTTGCAGAAAGCTGCAGAGCTCGGCTGCGGAGCACTATGCTTTGAGGGGAATATTGATTTCTATGGCAAAAGCGGATTCAGACCGGCAAGCGAGTTTGGCATTCGCTATCATGGACTTGATGAGGGGGAGGATGCATCGTTTTTCCTCTGCAAGGAGCTGATTCCCGGATATCTTGATGGAGTCACGGGTGAGTACGCTCCGCCAGAAGGATATTTCGTGGACGAAAAGGCTGTGGAAGAATTCGACAGGCAGTTTCTATATAAAGAGAAAAAGACACTGCCCGGACAGATATTTTCATAAGGAGGACCCGCCGTAAAATAAAAGAAAATTGTTACTAAAGCTCGCAAAGTTGCATAATCTGCCGAAAAAAGTTTGGAAAAGTTGCAAAAATTACCGCGAAAAGGTTGGAAAAGTTGCAAAAAATTGATATCATAGGGATAGAAAAGTTGCAAATGCAGTACGTGGGGTGATTTTATGCTGGAAAGATCGGCAAAAAAATATATAGATTCATGGATTCAGAGCGGCAGAGACGCTTTGCTCATAACGGGAGCGAGACAGATTGGTAAGACATATCTTATAAAAGAATGCCTCAGGGAAAGTGGAGTGCCATATGTGGAATTGAATTTTATTGACCAGCCGGAGCTTGCCACATTGTTTGGCGGTGCCAGAGATGCAAAGGATCTGCTTATGAGACTTAGTCTGGTGACAAAACAGCCTCTTGAGAAAGGCCGTACGATCATATTTCTGGATGAGGTGCAGGAGTTTAAAGATATAGTGACAAGAGTGAAGTTTCTGGTGGAAGATGAAAGCTACAGGTATATCATGAGCGGTTCGCTTTTGGGCGTAGAGCTGAATGATCTCAGATCTGCGCCGGTTGGATATCTGCGTGTATGTGATATGTATCCGATGGATCTGCACGAATTTATGGTTTCTGTTGGTGTGAATCAGAATGTGATCGACACACTGAAGGAATGCTTTACGCAGAGGCTGCCTGTTGATTCGTTTGTACATGAAAAAATGCTTGATGTATTTAATCTGTATCTTATCGTGGGCGGAATGCCGGAGGCGGTCAATACCTATGTGGAGACAAATGATCTTGCGAAGGTAGCGGAGGTACATGAAAAGATAGTTAAATTGTACAGAAGTGATTTCACAAAGTATGAGACAAGGTACAAGCTGAAACTGCAGGAGATATATGATGTTATGCCGGGACAGCTTGATCAGAAAAATAAACGATTCCAGATCAATAGTATAGGTAAAGGCCTCAGTTATGATAGGGTTGCAAATGATTTTCTGTGGCTTAAGGATGCTGGGGTTGCGATACCGGTCTACAATATAAGTGAGCCGAAACTTCCGCTTGTGATCAGTGAGAATAGGAATCTCTTTAAACTATTTTTCTCCGATGTAGGACTGCTGACAAGTAGGTATTCGGATCAGGTGAAAATGGCGATACTGAATAAAGAAAAGTCTATAAACAATGGTGCGCTATTTGAAAATGTGGTTTCCCAGGAACTACTCAGCAAAGGTCATAAAGAATATTATTTTAACAGCAAAAAGCAGGGTGAGCTTGATTTTGTAATAGAACTGAATGGTAAAGTAGTTCCACTGGAGATAAAATCGGGTAAGGATTACAAACGACACTCTGCGCTGTGCAATGTCTTGGCTGATGAAAATTACGGAATAGAATATGCATATGTTTTTTCGGAGAGAAACGTAGAGGTCAGCGGCAAAAAAGTATATTTGCCAATATATATGATGATGTTTCTGGAAAACGAAAAGATGGCTGACACGATATATAAACTTGACCTATCAGGGTTGACGTTCGATAAGGATATGTAGCATCAGTTTTCGCCTGTTGACGAGCCGATGTTAAAAAATAGGAGAGACAGCATGAAGATAAAGATGTGCGGAATCACGACCCCGGCCGATGTGGCCGCGGTGAATGAGGTGAGACCTGATTATATAGGAATGGTGATGTATTTCCCAAAGTCAAAGAGAAATGTCAGCGTGGAGACTGCGCGCAGGTTGCTTGAAGAACTGAGGAAAGATGTGAAGAAGGTTGCAGTGGTGGTATCCCCGGATGCGGAGCAGATAGCGGAGATAGGTGAGCTGGGATTTGATGTGATACAGATTCATGGACAGACCAGCGATGAGCTTATAGAGAGTGCGCATTTGCCTGTGTGGAAGGCGTTCAATGTGAAGGATATGGATATGTACCCACATTATCAAAGCCTTTCGAATGTTGCAGGTTATGTGTTCGATGCCGGTGAACCTGGAAGTGGCAAGACATTTGACTGGAACAGTTTGACGGATATCGACAGAGATGGAAGGCTGTTTGTGCTTGCCGGAGGTCTCACGCCGGACAATGTGCGGCGGGCGATAGAGCAGGTGCATCCTGACGTAGTCGATGTGTCATCTGGCATAGAGTACGATGTGGTAGGTGGCGTCCAAAAATCGGGCAAGGATCCGGAGAAGATGCGCCGGATGAAGAGGAATACCGCTGCTTGGCAGATTTCGGGTAAATCTGATAATTGATTCTCGCTAATCACAGTCAAAATGGTGAAAAAGATACAAAATTGTATCTAAATACTCATATAAGCGGAAAAAAGGACAAAGTTTGGAGGCTTTGTCCTTTTTCATGAGATAAACTTAATTTAGCGATAATTTTGTATCTATTTCACATGCATGGTAAATCCAAATTCCCACTCATCCTCATCAAACCTGTATTTCTCATCAAGCTCGGGGCCGCAGCTGTTGGAGCCGATTCCGTTCTGGCGATAGTCTATGCACAGGACGGACTTGTCACTCTCTGGCAGCTCGTAGTTGTGGGTTGCCACTGTGAGTTCCTCTGCGGTGTAAGGCGAGGCGTTCATTGAAAATGGCACAGCGGATGTCACGGTTATGCTGTGGGCTGTTGTAGCTGCGATCGTTTCGGCTGTCTGCGCATTGCAAATGCTCTGATATGATGAACCGTTGACAAAGTTATTTTTGTCGGAGCTATTCCTGTCAGACTCGTCGCTTGCTCCAGGGGCACTGACCTGAACAAGGCTACAGTCAAAGTGGCTTCCATTTTCCTGTGGCATGATATAGTCCTCGTGCATCTCGTCAATGGATGCAGAAAATGAGCCATGCCAGCTTGCATGGTGCTTGTCTGCGTAGCTTTCATATGGACCCATACCGATATAATTTACATTTCGCATATCTTCTCTCAAAATCATCCTCACGCCAAATCTTGGGAGCGTAGGGAATTCAGCATTTTTCTTTACATGCATTTTTGATTTTATAGTTCCTTCAGGTGTTATTATCCATTCAGCGTTTATCCTCAGAACAGGCTGTACCGTTGGTGCTGAGAGGCTTGACGTGCACGATATCACGGCACATCCATCTTTTATAATGCAGCCAGTCTCATATGTCCTCTCGGATATCATGTCATAGTGGGCTCTTAACCACTCGTTCTTTATATTTCTGTCATTGTCCGTAGGTGCGCGCCAGATAGTCTTGTCGCATGGTGCAGATAGAAGTTCCTGACCATCAACCACAATGTCCGTAAAGTTTCCTGTATTCCTGTCAAATATATATTCAAAATTACTTCCGCTGACAACAAATTCTGTGTCGCTTTCCGATACATGAAGATGGGCAGAAGCTGTATCCTGAGTAGTCAGATATTGTTCCACCAAATTCTGCGCCTTGTCCAAAGACGATGCTTTATCCAGGACCTTGTCTGCGTTCTGTTTTTGTGTGGCAAGTTCTATCTCGTCAAATCCCAACACATCACCTTCCTTGACAAATGCACTGTCACAAGCTGCCTTATATATCACACGGAGAAACATTCTGTGTGTAATAATATCTTTTGTGCAATCGGCGACATCTGAACATTCAACAACACTTGAATAATCGGTAACATCTGAGCTGCCAGAAATGTCAGCATGACTTGCTGCATATAAGTCTGACAATGATTTCTGTATATTTGTAGTAGGGTTCAGGCTGACAGTTCCATCGCCGTGAGGTGCCACGGAAGGAACATCAATATTTCCGGATGTAACCACCTGCCCATCACAAGTGACTTCATAGCTCATAGTGAGGTAGTCCCTGATGTCAGTGAAATCCATGTAGTTGTGCAGAGTCAAAACTCCATTTGTCTCATCATATCCAGTGATCCTTACCGGGCGGTTGATGTTCTTGAATTCAAGAAGTCCTGTGTGTGGTCTGCGGTCCGGATACACCAGACCGTCCATACAGAAGTTGCCGTCGTGGATAGTCTCACCGCTGTCTCCACCGTAGGCGTACATATCCTTGTCGTTTGCCGCCTTGCCCCTGTATATGGCGTGGTCGCACCACTCCCACACAAAACCGCCACAGGTGGTCTCGTGGCTGTCGAAGAACTGGAAGTAGTCCTCCAGATCTCCAGGGCCGTTGCCCATGGCATGACAATATTCGCACAGGATGTAAGGCTTGTCGCCATCACCATCTATATACTCAGCCATCTCGGATATGGATGGATACATTCTGCTGTAGAGATCCAGATTACTGTAATCGTATTTTCTCTTGCCGTCTGTATACTGGGCGCTCTCGTAGTGGGTGAGACGGGAGCTGTCATAGGACTTGACCCATGCCAGAGCCTCCTCAAATGTCACGCCGTAAGCACTTTCATTTCCCATGGACCAGATGACTACGCTGGCACGGTTCTTGTCCCTGATGACGCAGCGCCTGATGCGGTCAAGAATGGATTCACAGAATTCAGGATTGTTGGCGATCGGCTCATTCCACCTTGCTGCCTTGTTATCCCAATTATTATCAGAATAGAACAATTCACTTGGACCATGTGCCTCTATGTCAGCCTCGTCTATCACATAGAATCCATATTCGTCGCAGAGCTCATAGAAATAAGGAACATTTGGATAATGGCTGGTCCTTATGGCGTTGACATTGTGCTGCTTCATGAGAGACATATCCCTGATGACCTGTTCTCTGCTGATTGTAAAACCGGTCACAGGGTCAGAGTCGTGTCTGTTCACTCCGTGGAACTTGATAGGCATGCCGTTGATGTACACGATCTTATTCTCTATCGTTATCTCCCTGATTCCTATCCTGTCAGTGATGACCTCACCGGCGCATCTTATGATGACAGTGTAGAGGTATGGCTTTTCTGCATTCCACAGCACAGGGGAGTCGATCGACAAAGTAATGCTGCTGGAGCTGGCTGCGGTTTTGCCTTCGTCTGCATTGGTATTGGCATCGCTCTGAGCGGAAATTTCACATTTTACACAGCCTGATGAACATATGCTGCCATCGGCGTCCAGAATAGTAACTTCAATATCAACATTTGAATCAGCGCCTTTATCAACCACTGTTTCCGGTTTTGATGAAAAACGGTCTTCAACGCAGGAATATTCTGTAAATGCTGTGAAGTCTATGGTTACATCTGCCTTAGTTGGATCCTTTATATCGTCACAGCTGGTCTTTATGAAATAGTCGTATACAGCACCCTCAGAGCGGTTCAGGATATATACATCCCTGAAAATACCGCTCATGCGGAACTTATCCTGATCCTCAAGATAGCTTCCGTCGCACCATTTGAGGACCAGCACGCAGAGCCTGTTGGAGCCGTTTCTTATGAATCCGGTTATGTCAAATTCACTGGTTGAGTGGGACACCTGGCTGTAGCCAACATACCTGCCGTTGAGCCATACATAGAAACAGGAATCTACACCCTCAAAGTTCAAGTGCGCGAGAGGTGCGTCCTCGTTCTGATCGTAGATAAAGTCTGTCACATATGCACCGCAAGGGTTGTCCTTTGGCACATAAGGTGGGTCAAATGCAAATGGATACCTGACATTTGTATACTGGTGATAGTCATATCCGTGCATCTGCCATACCGATGGAACCGGGATGTCATCAAAGCCGGACACATCATAGCCCTCTCTGTAGAATTCGTCCTGAAGCTTGTAAATGCTGTCATAGTAGCGGAACTTCCAGGTTCCATTCAGAAACTGTACTCTGTCCGAGTGATCCCTTGCATCAAGGGATGTGCTGTATGCCTTCCCAGCAGGAATATAGTAATTCCTATCCGGCATGGTGTTCTCATGCAGAATATGCAGATTTTCGTAGTGACGCGGAATGATCATAACAATACCTCCTGTGGTTAATTTAATATATAAAACGTTGTATATTCGTAGTTTGTTAGATATATTATAAGATAACGGCACATGAAAAGTCCATACATATAATGAGACAAAATATGCACATTCTAGTTTTATAAGGCGGATACGCCGCACCCTGCAAGTCCGCTTGCAGGGTGAAGTCTCTGAACAGACAAAAGAAAAGTATAAAGCATACAGGATGTGCCTGCACACGCTTCAAAATAGTGTAAAAATAGTGAAATAATAGTGTAATTTGCCATATAGAAAGGAGCCACACATGTATACAAACTCAGCATATCTTCACAACTCACTGCTCGACATAGTGGACAAGAGCAGACCGCTCATAGTCACAAGCTGCGGAACGTACAAGCTGTATACACAGAAAGAGTTTACGACCTACAGACCTAAGGGGCGTAAGGATTATCAGCTCATATATGTGGCGGCGGGAAAGGCACATTTTGAGATAAATGGGCAGGATGTGATCGCCTGTCCCGGAAACATGGTGATATACAGGCCGAGACAGATGCAACGGTATGTGTATTACGGAGACGAACACACGGAGGTGTTCTGGGTGCATTTCACCGGGGGAGAGGTGAAGCAGACACTCAGGCGGTACGGAATAAATGACGATGTGAATATGTTCTATGGTGGAGACCATGCTGAGTACAGAATTTTGTTCAGGCAAATGATACAGGAGCTACAGCTCTGCCGGGATGACTATGAGGAGATGTTGGAATACATATTCAGACAGATGCTTATCTCAGCTCACAGGCGGCAGGGGCAGGATGATTCTAAAACTGTGTCGGCCATGGCAGAGGAGATGGACCGTGCGGCGGCATATTTTAGTGAGCATTATAACGAGGGAATACTTGTGGAGGACTATGCAAGCATGCACAACATGAGCGTGAGCTGGTTCATACGGAACTTCAGACAGCGCATCGGCACCACACCCACACAGTACATCATGGCGAAGCGAGTAGCCAATGCCCAGATGCTTCTCGAGAGCTCTGATTATAACATGACAGAGATCGCCAAGATTGTTGGATACGACAACCCCCTCTACTTCAGCAGGGTGTTCAAGAAAGAAAAGGGGATGTCACCGATGGAGTACAGGAAGTCGATCAGGCGGTGATAAATAGCTGGAAAAAATTTATCATTAAGTGTATATATAATATAGAAGAAACTGCCATGTGTGTGACGGGCAGTTACATATTAAATGAGATATAAAATGATTGTTGATTGGAGGAACTGAACATGAAGGTTTTAATGTTGAATGGAAGTGCGAAGCCGCAAGGCAATACATACCGCGCACTTTACGAGGTAGGCGAGCAGCTTAAGAAAGAGGGAATAGATTACGAGATATTCCAGATCGGAGCAGATCCGATAAGAGATTGTATAGGCTGTGGCCAGTGTGGTGCAAAGGGCTGCTGTATATTTGATGATGACAAGGTGAATGAATTTGTGGAGAAGGCAGCAGAGGCTGACGGATTCGTATTTGGATCACCTGTATACTATGCTCATCCAAGTGGAAGAATATTATCATTCCTGGACAGGGCATTTTATAGTGGCAAGAAAGCGTTTGAGTATAAGCCGGGCGCATCTGTGGCAGTAGCAAGACGTGGCGGAACATCAGCATCATTCGATGTGATGAATAAATACTTTGGAATATCACAGATGCCGGTGGCTGGCTCTACATACTGGAATCTTGTACACGGACGCGTGCCTGGAGAGGCTGAGCTGGATGCGGAGGGTATGCAGACCATGAGGAATCTTGCTAAGAACCTTGCATGGATGCTCAAATGCTTTGAAGCCGGCAAGGCAGCAGGTGTTGCACTCCCTGACACGGAGAGAGGCAACCAGACGAACTTTATAAGATAAATTAGTAAAGATTATAATATCGTGAAGCAAATGACAAAGATTGAGTTTAACCTAAATCAGAACATAGTGTTAATGGTAGAAAGAGAGATTACATATGTAATCTCTTGAACTATAGTCAAGGTATGGAAATGGTAAGTATTCTACTGCTAACACTTTTTAAAATATAAATGCGTTTGATTCAAAGGAGATTTGGTTTGTGTTTGTTATTGCTGATAATGTGGCATCCGACAATGATCTGGTGATTCATGTAATTGCGTTTATATTGTGCTTATGATAAATAGAATATGTCAAAATGATAAGCGAGCTGTGGTCTTGTAAAGATCACAGCTCGTCGTCAATCTCAATATAATCCGGCCGGTTGTTGTTCATGGTCTCCTGGCTGGAGATGGTTCTCTGGCGCTTTTCCTGGCGGTAGGCATTGGGCGACATGCCGGTGGTCTTGCGGAAAATCTTGTGGAAAGCCTCGGCGGACTGGTAGCCGCATGAAAA